>Ga0214543_1001159_pt1 | contig 49752 bp, 34 predicted proteins | sample CNSS2metaG_FD_160094 | JGI IMG/M metagenome (GOLD analysis project Ga0214543, IMG submission 160094) | Root nodule microbial communities from cowpea collected in UCLA plant growth center, Los Angeles, California, USA - CNSS2 | ecosystem: Host-associated > Plants > Roots > Nodule | place: USA... | reverse complement strand
TCTAGCTGGGTACTGTGGGCGCGTTGACTCTTTCAGTGGTTTCATCTGTGTCCATTGTGATTTGCAATAAGGCGCTGATGAGTTCATTGCATTTTATTTTCGGTAAATTCTCTTTCCTCTTGATTGTTGCAAGCTTGTACCCTTGTTTTGTTTTCTATTTTTGCCACCTTTTTTTTCTTTCATTTCTTCTTTTTCTAACCTACTTGTTCCATCAGTGTTTGTGTGATTTCATGCGTGCTATTACAATTGAAGATTCATAATTTTAGCCCTTCCCTTCCTCTTGCCTCTTTTGTTGGAACTTAGAACTTGATCCATTGTACTTGCTGCTACTTCTTGTGACGTAGTCTGCCAGCGATCTAGACTGTGTACTCACCTAGGGTGTGTCTGGTTGGCTGTTTAGGCAGAAGTTTTGTAATGAAAATTACGCCATACTTGCTTCTTTCAACATGAGAATGTGGAAATAGAAATGTTTTTCGTTATCAACTTTGGTTGACAATCATTTTCAACCAACTCAACTGCCCATGCCCTTAGAGAAACTAGAAGTGTTAGTTGGAGATTGGATTTGTCGAATTTTATAATTTTTCATGTTGCCTTTGTATCTAAAATTTAGTTTCCTATATACTATATCCGGGAATTGATATGATCTTTTGGATTGTTGATATCCCTTCTTTTTCTAAATTAAATATTGCCACTTTGGACTTATCTATTGTTGTCTGTATTCACTAGGCATTACCAAGTTAAGTATTTTGTTTTCTTTACTTCTTTTTCTGCAATCTATACAGCTGCTTAGTAATGTGAATAAGATGAGTTGCCTGGTTAAAATTATAATAATTGATTTGGTTTTCTGGAAGTACCTAAACATTAGATATTACTTATCATTATTGTGCATTTTAATGTACCTGTTTTCTGTCCTATTGACAAAGAAGATCAACTTATCTCGTCTGAAATTTGGTGTATGATGATGATTTAGGTTATTTTCATCCATGTGCAAATTTGAGCTTTCATGTTTACACTTCGATGTATTGTCTGAGGTTTACACGATTTTTGAAAGTTGTCCTTTTTGATATGCAGCTACAACTTTGACCAGCTGGCATCTGCTTGTGACATTTTGTTCCCTTCATGTGGCTCTCAAAATGAGATTCTTTGAGCATAAACCTTTTGAGCAGAAAGCTGTAATGGGATTTGGGATTTTAAATGGGATCTCAATTGGACTTTTAAATTTGAGCCTGGGGTTTAATTCTGTTGGCTTCTATCAGGTAGGTTTGTTAAGGTTCTGTTTCTCATTTGATTTTTGTTGACTCTGAACATCCCCGTGATATTCCTTTTCAGATGACTAAGCTGGCCATCATTCCTTGCACTGTACTGTTGGAGACCCTTTTTCTTGGGAAGAGATTCAGGTTCCATTTAACTTCTTGTCAATACTATGATTTTTTTATGTTTGATTGTTGATATATATGTACTCGAAATGTTAGTTATGTAATGGTCAATGAAAAAACTCATTCATATTCGTTTTCAGATCTTCTTTTTGTGTCTTATTTGTTCTCTCTCTCTCTCTCTCTCTCTCTCTCATACATACACACACACACACACACTTACTCAATGTTCTGGCCTCAAGTATGTTTGTATCTAAACCATTTGAGCTTACCTTGCTTTAGTATTTTCAATAAATAAAATTCATTGTTATCTTTTCATTGTTATTGCAGTAAGAGAATTCAATTTGCCCTTACTATCCTCCTTCTGGGTGTCGGGATTGCTACTGTCACAGATTTGCAGCTCAATGCTCTTGGCTCCTTCTTATCTTTTCTTGCAGTGATTACAACTTGTGTTGCTCAGATTGTATCCTTAAGTAATTTCATTTGCATTAACGCGAATTATTTTTGCAATATTTTCTGATCAATTGTGATATATTGAATAGAAGAATATACACTGGGGACTTATTTCTGAATCTTTTCAACTTTGGCATATATTTTTATATACTCTATTTGTTTGACATATTCTGTATTTTCCTTTGTCACTTATAGTGATTATCTTCTGCCCCGAGGTACATGAGGTGGTTGAAGAACTAATCATCATACCCCTAACTTAATTTTTTTTTGGGTTTTCTTGTTTAAATTGTGCAAGGCTTCACATGCAGAGCCTCATTTTTGGCCTGGGAGCTCCTTTTTCCCGTGACTTTGGACAAGTTCATTTTCTTTATCTAGAGGCTGTCATTTATGTTATTCGAAGATAGTTAGGAGTAAAATAGTTAGGAGTAAAATATAAGTTTTTATTGCGCTTGAAAGCTTTGCACAGATGATTGTCTGATTTATTTTCCTGGGATATCATTGTTTTATTTGGTGTCTTGTCCTTAATTAGTTGCTTTTAGATGACAAATACTATCCAAAAGAAGTTCAAGGTTTCTTCCACCCAGCTTCTGTACCAATCATGTCCATATCAAGCAGCAACCCTGTTAATCTGCGGTCCATATCTGGATAAACTTTTAACCAACCAAAATGTATTTGGTTTCAAGTATACAACACAAGTGACGGTAAGAGTTCAATTATTAAACAAGTCTTCCCAAGTTCCAACTCCTTTTTTTTAACGTTTTATCAACTGCTTCTTTCTGCATTGCAGGTTTTCATTATTCTTTCCTGCCTTATCTCCATCTCAGTCAATTTTAGTACATTCCTTGTTATTGGAAAAACATCTCCTGTGACCTATCAGGTTCTTGGACACCTAAAGACATGCCTTGTCTTGGCATTTGGTTATATACTACTCCAAGACCCATTTAGCTGGAGAAACATTCTGGGAATTATGATAGCCATGATGGGGATGATTTTATATTCTTACTATTGCTCACTTGAGAACCAGCAGAAAACTGTCGAAGCTTCATCACAAGCATCCCAGGTTTGTTCGGCCAACTTTGCATGTCTTGGTTTTTATACTTTAACAATCATTTCTAGAAGTACATTCTGTCACTATTTCTTCTTAACTTTTCCAGGCAAGAGAAGGTGAATCTGATCCTCTGATCAATGTGGAAAATGGAAGTGCAGTTGTGAGTGATACAATTGGACAGAGACAGTTGTCCCCTGTATGGAGCAAGAGCAAAGATTAGTATGTTTAATGGGCTTTCGTTATAGCATTGTCAAGAACAGTTATAGTCCTTATAGAGGGTTAACACCCGTGATCCATTTGGAATTAGGATCTGGAATTGCTGCCAAATACATGTCCCTGTCATTTTTTCTCAGTAGCTATAGTCTAATATTTCCTGAACCGTTTGCCGACCAACAATATTAGGGAGGGGAACAAGTACATGGTCATGTCGCAATTCTATTGGCCAACAGATATGCAGTATAGTATCATACATTTTCTGGTGATGTTTTCACATCATGTTACATTATAATTTCATATAGATATCCAAACTTTTTTCTTTGCCTGAATAATGTATAAACGCCTACCGGTTATTATTATTTTTTTATTCAGAGTTTTTTCCGTGTGTTTTAGGTATGTATTGATGGTATTGCTATACCAAAAGTAGTCATTTCTTTCAGTCTTTATTGTATTATTTATTTTTTGAAGCTTAACGACCCCATTATACTGTTCTTGGCTTGAACTTTACTCGTGCCCTTTGTCTTTTCTTTGTATATTGTAATATAAATTGAAACTTATGGTAGCTGTTGATTTTGCTTCCCATTTTGGCTACTTTAATTAAAGGGAGTGACCGATACGGTTACGAGTGAATGAAATGAAGAAGCAGCATCTAATTAAAAAGAAACAAAAGAAAATGCAAACATAATAAGGGTCTAGGAGTAGGAACATCCCTTGCTAAGGACATATTTGGGTAAATACCTGTTTATCTTGTTAATGTAAGGAAATACTTTCACCTTTGTAAAATACTGACATTCAACCTTGATGAAGGTTCATCAAATCTTTTCTGGATCTATTCTGCTCGTAAGATTTCTGTGAAAACCGACTCAATGTCATATAAGCTTCATCAGGACTCGTCAAATATCTTATAAGCTGGAAATTTCGTGATCCATTTTACTGATGCAATCTGAATTTTTCTCTGGTATCAGTCCATATTACAGCTGCAATGGAAGCAAGTATTCACAGCAGTGATGTCCTTGGATTCAGAATCCAAGATGCAACCAATGTTATTGTGCTGTGACTTTTTACATATTCATTGTCTGAGAAGAAAGTAAGCTTTTAAATAAAGTTAAAATTAATTTATATACAGGTTATCAATAAGAAAACATCTAAATCAAACAAGTTTTATTTTTTAATCAGATTGAATGGGGCAAATCATGATAACAAAAGAAGGGTTTTCTGGGAGAGGTAGCTTCACCACAACAGAACTTAACCCTTGAAAGACAATGGAAGTAGCGTAGGTACCTAGAGCATTCTCCTGAACATTATTCTAACTTTTGAATACATTGTAATTGAACTAAGAGGATTTACATTATTTATTTTGAAATGAGAGAATTGTTGAAGCTATTTAACGATTAATTATACTAGTTACATGCTTAACGCGTGACTTGTGTCCTGAAAAAAATAATGGTAGTAAATAAATAGTCGGCAGGTGGTGGTGTGCTGTAACAAGCCCAATGAAACTGGTGTGCAGTTATGCACGCGTGTACACCCTCTAATATTCAATCACTATATTTAGAAATTCTACTAAACACAAATAAGTTTAGTCAATTCAAAAATCAGTTTTAATTAGTAAGTAAGCAATGTTTTATAGGGTGACAAAAAATACACCAATTCAATTATATAAATCGTTTTACGCGATAAATTAATTATATAATATGTATTAAATAGGAGGAACATATGTGTTACTAGCATTTTATGTAGTTGGCATTGGTGACAAAATATTTGATCTATAAATCCATCTACTTGCTGTCACCGAATCTCCTCCACTTAGGTGTGTCGCAGAAGCGTCTCCATATCTTTCCCGATGGCTGCGCGAGCCCTATTGACCAGGAAAACCCTAGCATCGGTGCTCCGCAAAGACGCGAGGCCTCTCGGAGTAGGCGCAGCGGTGGCTACTCATTCCCGCGGTTTGCATGTGTACACGTTACCTGATCTGGAATACGACTATGGCGCACTGGAGCCAGCCATCAGCGGCGAAATCATGCAGCTCCACCACCAGAAGCACCATCAGACTTACATCACCAACTACAACAAGGCTCTTGAGCAGCTCCAAGATGCCGTTGCCAAGGCCGATTCCTCTGCCGTCGTTAAGCTCCAGGCCGCCATCAAGTTCAATGGCGGAGGTCTGCTTCCCTTCTTTTTACGTTTTTCTTCTTTTAATTTTGGTTTATCGAATGATGAATTACGGCAACTCGTGATTTGTTGATTGAATTAATATCGAGTCGTGAATAGGTGATAGTGGATTATTTAGTTTGTTGTGTTGTGGATGATAAGTTAATTGGCCTTTGTTGATGTTATAAGTCTGGTGTAAAATAGAGGCGGGGAGTGCGGATTTGCTTATGGGTCGCTGTGATTATGGTAGTACTTAGTGAAAGTAACATACTGTATTGTATCCTAGGCATTGATGCACAGATGCTTAAAAATACGACCAATCCGTTTGTATCGTACTCGAACGAACACAATTTTTATTTTACTCAAATGCAGTAGTTGTGTAACATGGATCTTTGAGTGCTTGTGTGTGTTTCCCATAATTTTATTGTTGTCATTCTGCTTGGAAACCGAAGGGAGTGGTTAGTGTGTAGCATCTATACTAACATGGATTGGTTGATGAGAATGAACAGTGGCTGCATAACTGCAGTGTAATCTGGACTTTTTGTTTTTGTTATTCATATTTTACTCTGTGTGAGAAATTATGACTGGTTTCAAAATGAACCAAACAAACTTTTGAGTGATGGAGGCAGGATATATCTTATCTAATATTGTTTTTAAAGTTATCCAATTCGGTTCATGTACAACTAAGGATCATTTCTTGCAGGTCATATCAACCATTCTATTTTCTGGAAAAATCTAGCTCCTGTTCGTGTAAGTTTGTATCTTGATCCTGTTTTTTGGAAATTATTTTGTCTTTGGTGTTCTTTTACCTAATAAAACTTCTCCCCTTGTGCAGGAAGGAGGTGGTGAGCCACCCAAGGGTTCACTGGGATGGGCTATTGACACGCATTTTGGCTCTTTTGAAGCATTGATACAAAAAGTTAATGCAGAAGGTGCAGCATTGCAGGGGTCTGGTTGGGTGGTGAGTTGATCAGATTCTGAAATTCCCAGAATATTTTCTTTCCTTGCATAAGCTTAATGTCTTGGTCATTGTTTGAAATGTTGCTTCCTTTTGCTTATTCTCTACTGCCTTGCCAGTGGCTTGGTCTGGACAAAGAGTTGAAGAGGCTTGTAGTTGAAACCACTGCCAACCAGGTAAACTGACCCTTCCACCTTCAATGCCCCTCCTCATTTTCTACATGATCCCAAGAGGCTTCATAGATCAGCCGTAACATATTACAAAAGAAAATAAATGAAAGTAGTCTTTTGGTCTGGCCTCCAATTCTGCCTTTTTGTATTTCTTTGGCATCACTTGTAGTTGTCACACCATCCAAGATCTTTTACTTGATATTACAATTTCGAATAGTCTATATTCCTTATGTTAAATCCATGAGATTCAACAGTCAATGAAATACTTTACCAAACAATACCTATTGTAATATGGCTTTGTAATCTGCGTTTGACTTTTTAGACTTCAAGTTTATTTCTAGGTATAAATTGCTAGAGTCATCACAGTCGTTGTATTAAATTTATAGTCAAGTCTTTACATACCTTCATAAATTCTTATATCTCTAGGTAAAGAACATCTTGCCTGTGTAAACCAACTGTGTTTATTTGTCCTTCCTTTCGTTTTTAATCTCTTTTTCATGTTCATTTTCTCTCGTTGTCATTGCTGAGACAGAGCAACCTCTCAAGTTCTCACTTTTTTTTTAGCTTTAAGTCTGACCACGGGAGGACCTGCAGCCACCTGCCAGCATATCTTATCAATTTTTCCCCAATTTATCTCGTTGAACTTTTGATTCTCTCTGTCATCCATTTTATTCTTTTCTGATCTGGCTATCGAACTGCTTCTTTCACTTTATTAGACTATACCCAACCTCCAAACACCAACAGACCTCAGGTGAACTTTTTCTCTCTAGCTCTATTTAATCTCGCTGCCTCTGAATCAATGGCTGCCTTATAGTTGAAGGGTGCAGAAACTATTTGGCCTGTGTTCCTTTTCTCTAGATCTGGTAAGACAAGTTTCAGTAATGTCAGTTCAGTTTTAATGAAGTTATAGCAATTAATTATTACAGAGACCTGCTTACAACACTTTAAAATAGCCAGGACTCAATTCTAAATTAACAAAAAAGTGTAGGGACCCAATTAAAATAGAGTGACATTGTTGGAATCTGGAGGACTTCAAATGTTTTGGTGTTCAGGATATATAAATTTGCTATAATGCAAACTATAGAAAAGAGAAGGAACTAGTTAGAGTTTTTCGTCTTTTCTCAATCCTCGTACTCATTTTTTTAGCTTTAGTGAACTATGTTTATGCTCTGAGCATATGTCTGTTGATTCTCATATGTAATTTTGAACATTTTATTTGCAGGACCCACTGGTTACCAAGGCACCAAATTTGATTCCTTTGCTTGGTATTGATGTTTGGGAGCATGCGTACTACTTACAGGTAAAATTGACTTGATGATCCACTAGTGACAGCGTGGTTGCTGTAATATTGTTATTTGAATCCTGTTTATATTTTCAGTTTGGTGGTTAAGACTTATGAGATGCAAAGAAATATTGGGCTGTCAAATTTAGGGTCTGTTTGGGTGGTTGCAAAATTTGATTTTTGGTTTCCAAATGGAATTTCAAAATAAGATCTGTTCAGTTAAAATAGAATTGAGTTATTTCTATCACGATTTTGAAACACTTTTTTAGAGCTTATTTCATCCTAACACTTTTATCTTAATAAAATGCCAATTACAAATAATTGGTTTCCTAACATAGTTATTATCCTGACTTATTTTCATCCTGAAATTTGACCTTCGAACGTTCTTCTATAGCTTCTATAGTTTGCATTTTGTAGTTGATATTACTGATTGGTTTTAGTGAATCAAAATTTGAATTTAGCATGAACATAAACTAATCATAGAGACAAGCAGGAAATGATGCCATAGCTTTCTCCTAAGTCTCAGAAGTTTATAATTAGCTGCAGTTAAGATATCTCAGATTGATTAGGGATAGGGCCAAAATAGTCCTTATAAGAATTGGGTAATCCTCCCCCGTTCTTGAGCTAGGTTCTGAAATTGGAAGCTTTGTATACTTTTAGTCACTATGTTTTACTTATGTAATTGCTCATATTTATTTTCTTGAAGCAAAGTCCTAGTAGTTTTTCAGCCGTCCAAATAAAGCCCGTCTTCCTAAAATTCCGTCCAATAATTAACAGAAATGTAAAGGTATGACGAAACATTCATTTGAACAAATTAGCAAAGGAAGACATATAGCATAGCCATTTTTTTTTATCTTTTATTATCAAAGTAAAACAAAAGCTTAGTGAAGCGTATAATTCAAGAATTCATGTAAAGTCACACCTTATAATGGAATATTCATTTTTCGTCCTTTATGTTAGTTAGGAATTCGAATCCACACACCCTCCGTAGAATAGAATATTCACATACTCACAAGTTTAGAAATAAATTAATTTTTCGTCGCATACAATATGTTGAAATTGAAACTTTTATCGTGCTATTATTTGGCAATCAGGAGGAAAAGGTAACACGCTTTCCCAGATTCCTAGATGCATATCCTTTGTTAAAAGTAATTCTGATGTATGCTTGTTTTTCTTAATGCAGTACAAGAATGTTAGACCAGATTATCTGAAGAACATTTGGAAAGTTATTAATTGGAAATATGCCAATGATGTGTATGAGAAAGAGAGCTCTTAGTCTGAAAGTGCTGCTTTATATGGTGTACCTGAGATGACAGATTTCCAGCAAGGTGAGAAAAGTGGAATAAAATGATGTGATGTAGAAGATAACACTAACTTTTTATACAGTTGTGACAAAGAACCTCGAGCATTTATGGATGCATTGCTCATGTCTTATGGTTTTCTGATGCTCTGTTAAGATGCTATTTGTGTCCGTCGATGTATATTTTTTGCTTCTAGGGTGTGATCCTTTTTCTCGAATAAGTAGTATAATTATGAAATCCAAGCCCCGTATTATTTGTTGGATGAACAAGTGGGAGTTGTTATTTAGTTGCGATTATTCATTAGAAATTTTTTTTTTTTAAAATGTTTAGACTTAGGATATAAAATGATCATTTTTTAAAATAAATTATTCCAAAGCATTGAGACAGGAGTGAAGTATCAAAGAGGTCCCTAACATATATGGAAGAGGACCGATAAAGCCTCTGAAAGAAAACTTCTTGCACGTTAGTCCTAAGCTTTTTATTCGTTGAATTCTTCTGTTAATTTAAACTCTATTTTTATTGCAACTTAAAATAGTGTTGTCGAAGCTCTGTTTATTGAGAGCTTGAATAACATCCTCTGATTTAGATTTTGAATACTTGTTCTTGTAGTTTTCGAACATCGTTTGGTCGTTTCAACTGCCTCCTCCACCGTAATCTAAGCTTCAGCTTTCAATTTCAGTTAACTATCACTGTAATTGTCTTTCCAATAGGAGTGTTTTTCACTTTCAAACTTCGCTTGGATATCTTTTTGGTTTATCATCTTCAACTTTCTTTAATTCCAATAATGTTTTTCAGTCCCCCTTTATTGGTTGTTGGATTTTGATTTATTTAATTGGATGTTGGAAAATTAAGACTTTTCTTTTCTAACTTTTTATAGATGTTGGTAGGATTTTCTAATGTAGGACTTTGGACAGGAATCGAGTAAGGTTTTAATGATGGTGGCAAAATAATTGAGGTTGAGAAAGGAAGTGAGAAAGTTGCAGTTGTTGAGGAAGAGAATTGAAGAAAGAAATGTTACAAACAATCTTATCTATAAGTGAGAAAATTTGTCAAATGGGCACATAAACGAGAGGATAAGGTCTTCTGATGATAGAACTATTAATGAAAAGACTAACTTCTCTTCAGAAAAACTTTAAAATCTAAGGTGAAAATTGTTTTTTGAAAAATATTGACGGTCACTTACGTAATATATACAATTTGACACTCAATAAGACATGAGATGTGTCATATTAAAATAGAAGGAAAAGAAGAGAGTGGAAATCTAGAAGTGAGAAATCCTCAAATAATTTCTTTTGCACAGTTTGTAACACCAATTTCTATTCCCAGTTCCTACATGATCTCTTCATGGAGCGTTCTTATTTGGGTCTTCCTTCCTGCACCTCCAAAATTTTTTCTACACCTCCAAACTTTCTTTAAATTCCCAAAAGACCTTTTGACCATTTAAGAAAATCCGCAAACACCGTACCCCCAAACTTATGTCGATTTTCGGAAGTCAAAATATATAACTTCCGGAAGTCAAAATATATCATCAAAAGTCGATTTCCGAGAGTCAAAATATATCACCGAAAGTCAAAAATTATCACCGGAAATCAACTTTCGGAAGTCAAAAAATATTCCCAGAAGTCGACTTCCGAAAATCAAAAAATATTCTCGAAAGTCGACTTCCGGAAATCAAAAAACATTCTCCGGAAGTTGACTTCCGTTAGAAATAAATTTTATTTTGAATATTTTTAATTTTTTTTAAAATTTAAATTTTTTAACTTTTAATGATTTTTTTAGTTTATTACTTTATTTATTTTTTATGTTTTCATATTTCTTAATATATATTTTTTTAAAAAATATTAATATCTATATATATAATTTTATCTTTATTTAATATACTAAAAAATAAATATAAATATAAAAATAAGAAAAATTAAAATAATATTAAACTTTAAATAAAAAAACAAAACCATAAAAAAATTTATTCTGCTACATTTAATTTTATTTAATATTTAAATTTATTTTAAAATAATAAAACTTTAAATTAAAAAAAATTAAAAATGAAAATTTATATACAAATATATATATATATATATATTAATTTTTTTTATTTTTATTAAATTTTTAATAAATTATTTAAAAATAAATTGAAATTTAAAAATATAAAAAAATATATAATTGAAAATTTTTTAAAAATTTGATTAAAATTAAATATTTAAATTTTATACAAAATTAAAAAATTCAAATAAAATATAAAATACTATACACATAAAATATATAAATAAAATAATTATAACAATATGAATAAAATAAATAAAATTAAAAATAAAATTGAAAAATAATTAAAATTAAAATAGTAAACTTTAAAAAAACAGAAAAAGAAAAAAAAAATATATATATATATATATATATATACACGAAAATCCGACTTTCGGTTTATATATATATATTTTAATTTTTTTAAAATTTAAAGTTTTATTATTTTAATTTAAATTATTTTTCAATTTTTATTTAGTATTTATATAACTTATTTTTTTATTTTTTAAAGTATTTTTTTTTAAATTTATATGTTTTATAATTTTTAATACGTTTTTTAAAAAATAAAATAAAATAAAAGTTAGAAAATATAAATTTTAAAAAGAATTAAAAATATTTAAAATTGATCTAATTTTTTTATCTTCGGAAGTCGACTTCCGGTTATGTTTTTTGATTTCCGGAAGTCAACTTCCGGTAATGATTTTTTATTTTTGGAAGTCGATTTTCGGTAATGATTTTTGACTTCCGGAAGTCGACTTCCGGTGATATATTTTGACTTCCGGAAGTCGACATCCGAAAGTATTTTTGAGGGTATGATGTCCGTGAATTTTCTTAAATGGTCAAAGGGTATTTTGGAAATTTAAAAGAATTTTGGAGGTGCAGAAGAAATGCTTGGAGGTGTAGGAAGAAAGACCCTCTTATTTTGATGTGGTTGGGAACCCTTCTCTTTCCTGTGTGGGTCTACACATTTCCCATTCTATTTTTTTTTTTCAAATCACTGTCTTAACTTGTTTCTAAGAATCCGAAAGGATAAGATTGTCAAACTGCTTCAAAAGCTTATTAGGGTCCCTAACATAATTTCACTAAAGTGAAGTAATGCGTTTTTTTGTGAGTTCTTCATCATTGTGTTGTGATGAGAATGGTATGTCGAAAACGTTATTTCAACAAACAATGGCACTTTCCAAAAACTTCTCTTCAATGTTTCTCCTTCTTGAAATAGTTTTCCACACATAATTTGTGTCATATTGTTGAATGCTAGCTTTACAAATATCGTTTCACTTTAGTAAAATCATGTTTATAATAATTCTAACAGGTTTTCTAAACATGGTTGCCAGCCACACCAAAATGACAATGATCGATAGAAAGATTAACATCTCTTAAAACTGTCTCGATCGTACCAAAACAAGTACAAGAATTCGAAGTACAATTAGATCTAATTGAGGGTTTCTTATTTTCATGTTTTCTCTTCCGTCTTTTTATTCTCCATTTTATGTTAACATCTCTTTCTTTTTCTTTCCTTCATTTTTTAGAATTCTCACATGACTTTTTGTTAGAAAAGTTATTATGTATTTTTTACTTATAAATTAAAGGAATATCATATTCTTGGAAAAATACCTCATCACTTAAAAACATTACCATCTTCATCCACAACAATCACACCCTATTAACAAACAAATAAGATAGAAAATAAAGAACACAATAATATAATGTAAAAATTACAAATATGGAGAAAAAACCACAATAACTATCCAAAGACAACCAGAAAATAATCACTATATACAAATTTTTACAATACACAAAGAACATTCTCAACTCTTTGATCCCAAGTACACTCATACTCTCCAAAGCAAGAATTTAACTACACCTTAGAGCACCCTACTACAAAAGTATAAGAAGAGCCAAACACTTTGTATTTGACTTGAGGTAAGGAAGATCATGGACTTAGAATCAATTATATAGTCATTAACACTCACTCACTAACTTATTCCAGGCGATGCAAGACTTTTCAAGACGTATTATTTTCATCAGCCCAACATTCTGCATCCTTATTAAAATAAATACATCTTTATTGCCCATATCAGCAATCATACTCCACCATAAGGAGTATACTCACTTGAAATTAAACCATCCCAAGAATTTTCACTTGGAATTAAACTATCCCAAGAATTTTTATGCACTCTACATCGATGCTAACCAACACTCATGTATAATCATCACACACTTTGCATAAATATTAGTTAATGCCAGCGCATAAACACCATACACTCTACATCAAGGCTAACCAATGCCCATGCATAATCCCTATGCACCTTGCACCAATATTATCCCATGCCTGTGTATAAAATTATCCCTAGGAAATACTCATCCTAGCATTCACAAACTGCTCAACTAGGAGGTACCACATGTCATAGTCCTCCACATCCAAATCTGACTAACCAGGAGATGCCATATGTAACAATCCTTCACTATCAGATCTGATCAACTAGGAACTGCCACATCATCATCTTCTTCCTCAAGTAGATTTGACAAATCACACAACCAACATTCATCTCCTTCCTCAAACAACCACCGTCTCCACCACACCATCATCAGAGCAACCAAACCAGCAACACCCTTCATCGGAAACCATGTTGCAACCCACGACACAAAATCGTCATGCAAACCTTGCAAAACCACCGCTGACGAAATAGCTCCGCACGAAACTTTAAAAACCCATCAAAGATCTCGCAACCATCGCATCTCATAGCCACCACGTCATTCGACACCCTCATTGGAGATGCAACATCCACCTCGCGAAGACTTGTTGATCCCGTTGCCAAACGCATTGCACTAACACCCCACGCAAAACCCATCTCGTGAGTAGGGATGTCAACGAGGCGGGTAGGGTATTATGGGTAGTATCTCCCTCGTACCTAACCCGTTGGATAAATATCCGCCCCGTATCCATACCCATATCCGTTGGGTATCCGTTATGCGGGTATCCACATAATCTTTTAATATCCAAGGATATCCACGAGTACCCAGAGGTATTTACAAAAAAATAAAATTAAATATTTAACAACATAATTTAATCATAAATTCAAATAAAATAAAATACATAACATTCATAAATTTTAAACAAAGTCCAAATAACCCATTTAAATAATGTTGAATGACAGTTTACAAAGAAATGATTTCTTTTAAAACCAAGTGATAAAAAAATAATTCATTCAAAATCAATATGATAATATTTTAATCATATTTTTTTTTAATTTAAATTAGATTATAGCGGGTACGGGTATCACGGGTACAAATACTATGATACCCGTACCTACCCCGTTAACATGCGCGTATTAAAAATATTCGTACCCGTTACCCGCAGGTATCCATTTCCTACTAGTTGCGGGTTTTATCCGCGAATACCCGCTGGTATAAATTTTTTTGACATCCCTAGTGAGCGTGAGAAGCACTAGTTAGGTAATTAGTACTAGTGTGTGTTTGTAGTTATGGTGTGTGTGTGTGTTGTATTATATATATATATATATATATATATATATATATATATATATATATATATTATATATAACTACAAATAATGAAATTAGTGTATAAAATAATTAATAATAACAATAATTATCATTAATAATAATTTCAAATAATAGTGATTATTATAAAAGTAAGATTAATAATTTAATATAACTTATCTTTTATTATTTTTTTTTATTAAAATTTATTAAATAATAGTTTTTAAAACTTAATATTTTTATCTAATCCAAAAATTATTTCATATATTTTTATGGAAAATGATACTATGACTCTCATTTTTTGACTCTTATGCTTTACTCCTTAACGTATTTGGACCATTGATTTTTCAAAGGAAAAGACAGTGGTGCATTAATCAATGGTCCACACTAAGTCACGTCAGAGAGTAAAAAAAGAAAGATAAGTCATAGTATCATTCTCCTATTTTTATAATCAAGGGTATTTTTGTAATCTTCAAATTATTTATTATAGTTTTTTATTTTATCTATCACATATAGGGATGTTAAAAAAATCTGTACCCGTGAGTATTCGTGGATAAAACCTACAACAGGTAGGAAATAAATATTAAAAATGGATACCCGCTACCGCGGGTACAGGTATCTTTGATATCCGCATGTTAACAGGGCGAGTACGTGTATCATAGTATCCGTACCCACTGAACTTTAATTCAGAAATATATATATATATATATATATATATATATATATATATATATATTTGTAAAAAATATTTTGAGTCTTCATTCAATAATGGTGGTTGGATTCTTATCCTACATCATATTAGATTACTTCCAGATATTGTGGAGGCATTGATGTGTCTCTTGGTTATGGACCAACTTGGAAGGTAATTAACATTTTTACTTACATATTTTAATTAAGTGATTGTTACAAATTTTTAATGAACTTCTTATGTTTTCAGGCTCTTCTAGATTATAGATTAAAATTGGACAACATGAAACTTTATACTTTATACAATGTTGCAAGATGTGAACATTGATGAAGTTAGTAATCTTTAATATTTTATTCAAAAATAAACTACAATATAAATTGTTAGTGATTTTTTATTTGTTTGTTTTTCAAAAATCAATCGAATAAAGTGGACTTGTTGATCCAAGCACTAATTAGGGTTAAATATTTGTTCTTTTAAATATTTTTATAAATACCCGCGAGTACACGTGGATACCCGCAGATATGAAAAAAATAGGCGGATACCCACATAACGGATACCCGACAAATATGGATACGGGGCAAATATTTATCCCGCGGATAGGGTACGAAGGAGCTACTACCCGTACCCTACCCGCCCTGTTGACATCCCTGATCACATCACTCAAATTGTTCACTGACTTTCAGACAAATAAATACATTAACTTTATCCTCTTAATTCATACAAATAAATACACATATTCATTCACTCAAATCTACATATATTTATTTTTACACTCTCCACCAAATTCATCCCTTCATCAAATCCATCTATTCATTATCCTTACTCTTCTTTTTCTCATAAGTGCTTCTTCTAATCCTCTAAGGCGGTATTTGTTTCTACCAAGTGTAACAAAGGATGAAATTTCAGGTGAAGGATGTGTTTGTTCTGCTAATCTGAGAAGATTTGCAAGGACATATTTAGAGAAGTGGGGGAGAGTAATCTTTTCTGAAAACGAAGATATTTGTGAGGAAAACCAAAATATTTCGTCTATCGTTAGCACTCCGACCTTGTTCTTTTTCAGTTTTCCACTTTTTCACTTTTTCCCCTTCTCAGTGTGGCTTGAGTTATTTCCTTTGACCTTTTTTACTATGCTATCTTGCACCTGTGTTGTATGACAAGCAGTTCTTAGTTTTTTTTTTTCTTCATGTAAGTTTGATTGTATATGTACATACGCATCTTATGTTTGGTATGAAAATGAATACTTCTAAATTTTTTTTGTGTTGAATAAATATATGATGAATGAATATGAATGATTTTCTTAAAGTGGAAAACTGTTCTTTTTTTTTTTTCTGGTTAAAAATGTATGTTTTTTATTTAGTAAATATGATGGTATTTTCTATATTAGGTTTAGGTCTGATTGTATATCACGTTTAAAATTGATTTAGGATTAGGTCTGTGAATTAGGAAATGAATTACAAATATGTATTTTATAATAAAATAATATTTTAAAATTTATCACACAATTATAAAAAAAAAATCTAATTTAAATTTTTGTTAGGCTAGTTTTGTTACGCCATTATAAAAAAAATATTGTTACGCCATTAACCTAAATAATATTTATTATAAAAAGTTATAATTAATTATATTATAATTTAAATTTTTTTATGCCATTATAGAAAAATAATTATTTATTATAAAAAGTTCTAATTTTTGAAATTGTAATTATTAGGGCTTTAGTTGAATTGTAAATTAGCCAACTTTTAACTAGTTAGAAATTACATTTATTTAGATTAAATTAGTTAATATTTTATTTAGGTTAATTTTTTTATTGAATACGAAAATTTATATTAACTATGTACGAATGAACAGAACTAAACATTTTTAGTTAAAATATTACAAATTTGTAATTTATAAATTTTTTAAGATAATTATAATAGAAGTAAATATAATTAATATAAGATTTGGATATGTTACAATTATTGATATAAAGAAGAAGATGGAGATATTGCTTCATTAAAGAGTTTTGATAATGACATATAGGACTTATGAAGAAGTCTATAAGATTTAATGAAGAAATGTTGAAAACTTAAAGAATGTTTGGATTTAAGAGATACACCGAAAACTTAAGCTTAAGAGTTTAGTTGTTGAAGTCTTGTAATTTGTGTATCTTATTTAAAATAGTTAAATTAGTAGATCAAGAGCTAAAATGCAGAATCCAAGTAGTAAACCACTTGAGAAAGTTTTTATTTAATTATCTCATGTGATAATCGATTATCTCAGTAAAATTTTTTTCGAGAAAAGCATAATCGATTATCAAAGCAGCAATTGTGACTTGATCTTTCATATTCTTATCCTAATTTTGAAAGTGCACAAGTGGAAAAAAGGATTTCTAATTTTGTTATTTTGGACTTTTAAGTCTATTTTGGGAAAGATTTAGATTGGACAAACTTAAATTTTAAGTCTATTGAGTAAAAATATATTTAAATTTTAAGTCTCTTGTTAACACACTTATATTGCAGCCTGTTGTTGACTAACATTATTTAAAATTGAAGTATGTTTTTGAACAATAGAATTAAATGTGGATAAACTTTACATAAAAAACGACGAATTTAAGTTTGTTTTGACCATAACAAACTTAAATTTTAAGTCTATTGGGTAAAAACATATTTAAATTTTAAGTCTGTTTTCAACACACTTATATTCATCTCTTGTGTGATTCAAGAGAGGTGTCTTCATCCTTTGTAGGATTCAAAGGAGGTGTTCGTCCCTTGTGGATTTCAAGAGAGGTATTTATCATCTTTTGTGGCTTCACGAGAGGTGTTTTATATCCTAAACTGATATTCATATTTGTAATCGGTTTATTTTTAGTGTTTGAGTTAATCTCTATTTAGAGAGATTAACAATTTGATCCAAACTAGTATGAAATACTTTGTGCAATTTTCTCTTCACACACTCTTTATTCTGTTGTGATTATTAAAATAAAGGAAATGATTTTAATGAACTTTGATATTAAAAGGAAAAAGTTTTAAGAGTACAATTTTTATTAACAAATCAATTCACCCCTCTCAGTTTTTATGTAAATGTGAATATTCTGCTACACGATTAAGAATAATTTAAATTACATTTTTTTTTTCAAATTTCATTATTATACTATTTATATAATAAATTCATAATATAATTATTACTCACAAGAAAGCAACAAAGCTTTATTGATTTTTTAAACTTAATTATAAAAAAAAAATCCTTGACAATTTTTTATGATCATTGCAAAGATAAGACAAACAAGAAAAACAAAAGCACAAGGAGAAAGGGTAAGTTAGTGAAAATAAAAGGAACAAATAATAATCAAACCACTTTAAACAAAAGCAACAAGTATTACCAAACATAGAAGACATACTAACTTAATTATCCAGATACATGTAATGAAATTAGAGTCATAGGGAATTTGCACTTGTGATGGCCTCCCCAACATCGGTTGTAGGACTTTATACATTAGCTTTTAGTAGGTTGCACCTGTGTTCTTTAAGTCAAACAACATCACCCTGAAACACTAATTTGTTGTTTCCCCATTAAAGTTGTTTCTCTTTGTCCGAAGGATGCATGCAAATGTTGTTGTACCCTGAGTAAGCGTTCATGGATTTGAGCAACCCATAACCTAATGCGCTATCCTCCACCATGTTGATACTGGGCAAGTGGTAGGAATCTTTTGGGCAAGATATCTACAGGTCGGTGAAGTCTAGGAACATTCTCCATTTACCGCTAGCCTTCTTCACCATCACTAGAGAACCACTCGGGGTGTTGGATATTCGCTTTAGCCATCAAATCCATATTCAATCTACGACACATGAAATTTGGGACAATACCTGACATGTCTATTGGGCTCCAAGCGAAAGATTATACATTAGATTTCAACACCTTGGTCAATTCTCGCTCACACAATGCCCTCAACTCCTTACCGAGCTTAACCATCCTACCCTCTCCAAGCTTCACTTCCTTGATGTCCCTATTTGTTACAGTCTTCTATTCTCGTAAATGATTAGATGGTCTAGCTCTATGATGTCAGAATTGGCCAAGGTTGCAATACAATACATGCTTTGTCGAGTTTTCAAGCTTTTCTCATGGCATTCTCTTGCAAATTTTTTATCTACTCTCATTGTGACCATTTTGCTGTCTGAGTTTGGAAACTTCATCTTTAAGTGGGTCGTGGAGACCACTGCCTTCAACTTATTTAATGAAGGTCGACCCAGTAGCAAGTCGTAAGAGTATGGGACGTTTATAATGATGTACATATGACTATTATTTTAACAACTTTATCATTTGAAAAAGTTGTCCTTAAATCCACATACCCCCTTTCCTCCTCTTGCTCCCCCAAAGAATCCCACTAAAACTCGATTAAAGGGTTGAAGTTGGTCCCTTGGAATTTGGAGTCCCACAAATATGTCCCGGAACATGACATTGGTCGAACTCCCTTGGTCTATGAGAACATGGTGCACATTTTTGCCCATCATGATCATCAATAACACAACTGGGTCATTTTTATGAGAGACAACATCTTGTCGATCTACGTTTGAGAAGACTAGGTCAAATGTGCATATATGCCTCTCAGGTGTAACGTTCCAACAAACCCTCTTGTGATAGTACTGAAATCTTCTAAAATAGGAGTCTTGTGAACTTGTTTCAAAGCCACCTGTCTGCGTGAGACTTGTCAGCCCTCCTTTCTCATGGGTCCCTTTGGCAAGCATACTTCTGCAAAAGTCCTTCTTCCACCACTATGGCTAGTTGCCCAAAGAGGGTAAAGCATCACTCAATTTCATGATCATACGTGCGGTAGAACTCCCACTAAGGTTGGAAGTCTCTCCCATGAACCAAGACGATTTCACAGGGAATTTTAAATGTTTAAGTCACCTACTTGTCAGCTAATATGAATGCCTTAGAGGTAGTTAGAGGAGGGAGCATGTATTGGTAATCGTCATGATTTGTTCTCAACTTCCGACCAACATTCTTCTAGGCGATGTAAGTGGCATACCTGTAGTCGAATCGTTTTCCAACGACTGTCTCCTCCCCACTTTGTTATTTTGCGAGACTGTGGCTTTCCAGTCACAATGGACAGTGTTAAAATAGTTAACGGATTGTGAACAATCACTGCTACGTGTCATTTTGTGTGTGTTTTTTTTTTTTAATTTTTAAACTTTCTTATTTTAAAAAAATATGTCCATGTGTCAAGCCACTATCATGCCACGTGTCAGGGTCAATTTTTTATATTTAATTTGATCTTGATATTCGTTATTTTTGTTCAATTTGGTTCCAATTTTGTTTTAAAATAAGTAATTTTGTCCCCTTCCAAATTGAGATCAAATTTAATTTTATATGAATGTTGAACTCATATTCTTTTTAAAATTCAGATTTTTATTAAATATTTTTAATTTAGAGTTAGAATTGGTTTAAAATTAAAACTTTTAAAGTAGGGAATAAGACCATTGATTTAAAATTTTAAGCGGTTAAAAATAATATAAAGTAATATAATTGATTGGTATAATGTTTATGTGATTTTTAATACCTTATGTGATTTTCAACCTCTTAAATTTTTAAATTAATGGTGCTATTTTCCACTTTTAAAATTTTCGGTCTAATTTTAAACCAACTCTAACCTAAACCAAAAATATTTAATAAAAATATGAATTTAAAAGAAAATATCAATATAACATTTATATAGGAATTAAATTTGGTCTCAATTTGGAAAAAGACAAAATTACTCAATTTAAAAAAAATGGAACCAAATTGAACAAAATAACAAATGTTAGGACTCAATTGAATATAGAAAATTGATCATAAAACGTAGCATGATATTGGCTTGACACGTAGGCATTTTTTTAAATTAAAAATTTTAAAAACTACAAAATGACACATGACAATCACGGTTTATAATCCGTTAACTAATTTAATAGTGCGGTTGGAAAGCGGATCAAATTGCAAAATTGACGAATATTAGAACCAAATTAAAAAAATTATTAGGATCAAATTATAAACACTTAACAAATATTAAAACCAAACCAATATTTAATCCTAATATCTATTGCATTATGTTTAAATTTTATTCTTTACATCTTTTAAATTGTCTCGTTTTTGTATCTTTATGTTATTCACTCGTTATATTTATTTGAACTGTCTAACATTTTTATTTTTAAAATTATTATTTAAAAAATTAAACTTTGACTCCTATCTGTTATTGATTTAGTATGAGTTATTGATCTTTCAATGAAAAAGATAATGATACATTAATTAATAATCTACATTAAATCACGTTAAGAAATAAAAAATGAATAAAAGAAAAATAGGTATTATCCTTATTATTTATTGGTTAAATTACTCTTTTGGTCCCTCTATTTGTTGTGAAATTTCAGTTCGGTCCTCAAGTTTTTCGTTCTCTCAATTTGGTCTTCATTTTCTTAAAGTCAACATCACGTGTCAATTTATGGTTTTTTTGAATTTTTTAAATTTGTTTTAATTTTTTACATGTGTCACTTCATAGTTGTGCCACGTGTCAAAATTGTTAATTTTTGACACGTGGCACAATTGTGAAGTGACACGTGTAAAAAATAAAAAAAAAATTCAAAAAAATTCAAAAAAAAATCAAAAAAATATTCAAAAATATTCAAAAAACGCAGAAATTGACACGTGGCGTTGACTTTAACACCGTCTGGTCAAAGTTAACGGTAAGGACCAAATTGAGTCATTTTTAAGAAAATGAGGACCAAATTGAGACAACGAAAAACTAGAAGACCAAACTGAAATTTTATGACAAATAAGGACCAAAAGAGTAATTTAACCTTATTTATTTGTTCGATCTCTAAGTCATACGAAATAATTCCATAAACATGAGCGAACTTGCATTCGTGAAAGTAGTTGTGTAACACCCCATTTAATTAATAAACATAATTAAAATAAAGTGTCAGACAAATAAGATATAACAGCGCAGTTCCAGAGTTTAAACTTAACTCCTTACAATTATCCAAGGAACACTACGATGCCAAAACTAAACCGTTACAAAGTTCAACAAGAACAAAATAGAAAATTAAGAGTTAAGCTAGTACATGGGCCATAGCCTAGAAAGAAAACCCAAAGTAGAAAGATCCAGATGACTAAGCAGCGAAACCATCACCTCCTTGATGACCACCGGTGTTCCTCGCATCTGCTCACATCAACAAGTTGATGATCATCGCAAAAGAGAGAACCACACATACAAAACACACAACAAACAATAGAAGGGTAAGCTAGAGCCAAAAGTGGTTTTATCATGCAGTTAGACATACTTTCACAGTCAATAACACATACATCATCCAAGCATGTTATGAACATTCCATCAATACACTACGACTCGACTCGACTCATCTGGATACATATAATCTGGTCAGATTCAACGGATACTTGCACTTGTGGTGGATACCTCTGCTCACCCCCGAGTTATGTGTTACAAATGTTACAATGAATCAATCCCTCACACACAAGGTTAGCCCTTAATGAGTTTCAGGCCTCCTGCTACTCTCACCACAAGAGTTAGTCCGTTCTAAGTGAGACTAACTGATTCCTTAGAGTCTCAGGATGCAATCCTTACCTTGAATCCTTATCAAATTATATAGATGGGGCACCACCATGGACACCCACTAACAGGGGCCATGGAATTACGTCCCGACCACTAAAGCACGACCTTGGAAGTCTCACCTAGAAACTCCAAGGAATTATGCACTGACACGGACCAATCATACTCAATCAATCAAGAAGGATTTAACATGCATATATATATATATATATATATATATATATATATATATATATATATATATATATATCACATACCAGCTCCTTATAATCCACCTCTTTCGTATTTCCAGTGAATCCATACCAACCCATTATTCTCAAACCATGAATATGGAACTCCATCTCATATCAATACCATGCCACTTTGATACCAACCATCTCGATTAGATCACAACCAAGATCATATCCAACCCATCATTTTCAATCCAAAGATCACATAATTCTTGCATACTTAACTCATTCATGCTTTTAACAAGGTAATGAAATTATACAGTAGATCACCAGTCAATATATAAAACACAACAAACATCACACCAACACATGCATCAACCTCGCTCAAGTCAGGAACCCTCGCTCAAGCAAAAGGGCTCATTCGCTCAAGCGGCAGGCCCTCGCTTACGCGAGACAACCAACAGTGAGGGTTGCTGGAATGCGAATTTTCGCTTAGGCGAGCCCCTCCTCGCCTGAGCGAGGCCACTCCTCGCCCAAAGAAAAAGTCCCTCGCCTGGGCTAAAAATTGCAGCGACGAGCCAAAGTCCTCACGCGTTCTCGCTTAGGCGAGCCCTCTCGCCTGAGCGAGATGCCTCGCTCAAACGAGAGCTCTCCGCCTGAGCGAGAGCTCGAGTGTGGATCTGGCCTATTTCTGCAAGTCTCGCATGGGCGAGACAGGTCCGCTTGGGCAAGAACACATGTTCCTCGCCACTATTTCCCTACAACAGTCACACCCACAATTCCATACAACATACCAAGACATTTCATGCTCTCACAGTAACACACCAGCCATAAAATCACAGCACAACAATAGAATTGATAGAAAATCGAATTACAATAATAAGGCCTAGCTTCCCTTACCTGGAAAAAAAGGCTAAGAGAATGGTGCGACTCCAATAGCAAAACACAGAACCTTCAGGGACAAATTTACCAAGCTGGAAAAGAATAGTGGAGTAAGTATTGACGTAAGTCTACGACAAAGCCCTAACTAGAAGTATGAACATACAAGCGGAAAAATGAGGTATGAGGTGTAGAACACTTACACGAGGCTAGAAGGTGAAACTGAGCTCATTGTATCTAGATTGGGAGTAAACCCTAACAAAAGAAGACGGCAATAACTTAAGGATGTAAGAGTTCTATTTTTACGAAAAAGTGAGCAAAGCGTTAAAGTTAAAACACATTAGGTTTGATTTGCCTTTTTGGGCCGGCCCTTAGGCCCATTAGGTTAAGAGCAGCTTTTAAAATATTAGGGTAGAAAAACTAGACCTTACAAATTGTGCGAAATCCAAGCAAATTTTCAGCGAGTTAAGATGTTTCTGTCTCAGATATGTCATGGAGACAAATACATAAGCTTCATTAACATGTCTGTGCATCAAAGTTTGATTTTATCGAATGCAAAAACTTTCTCTTGTCTTTCGGCGAAGTTTGGTTTTAAATCGAATCTTATTGTCATTTCTGCTCTTTATCATCCATTATTATTTCCTTTATATTTGACAAATAGATTTTTTTTATTCTAGATAATCATTCTAATTTTAATAAACAATTATATAAAAAATAAAATGGGTGCATTTGTTTTTTATATTATAGATAATAATTTTAATTTGAAAAAATAATTAAATTAAAATATACTGTTATTTGAAAAGATAAAATGAAAAGATAATTATTTTAATTTAAAAATAATTAAATTTTAATTATGGCTATTTAAATGATAAAAGTAAAAATATAATTATTTTAATTTAAAATAATAGTTATTTAAATGATAAAAAAAATGTTTGCAAGAATTTTTTTGAATATAGATATAAATATATTTTTATGTATAACTCAGATTAAGACTTACACCAAATAAAATTTAAATAGCATTATAGATATATTTATTTCGTAGTAAATATATTTAAGTAGAAATTAATATATATATATATATATATATATATATATATATATATATATACACACACACACACGTTGTCCTCTTGTTTTATATCGTATATAGTTTATATTTTAATTCTTAATCATTTTATTTTTCGATATCTCCAGTTTTTTTTTTTACTAAATTGAATTCATTATATTTCGGCTATACGATTTAGACTGATTTGTTAGTATTAGTTTTTTAAAGCTAATTATTAGTTCATAAAATTGCGTTGTCAGGTATAATTTTTAATTTAATGTTAGCTATGAGGGTATTTGATAACTGTTGATTTATAGGTTCTATAGATAAATATTGTTGAAATATTATCAAGTCTTTTCACTTATTTTCGTTAGGTCTCTTTTAATTTTTCATACTTCAACCTTTTTTGTCAGTCTTATATCATTTCTCTAATGAGCAAAGTTAATTTGATCAATCCAAATTAATACTTTTGTATTGTCTTGAAATAATGTTTCATACTTTGGTAACATAGGAAACGTATGTTGGTAATGAAGTTGGTTGTTGTGGTGACTTTCATGAGAAAAGGTTATTTAAAAATCACAATTTTTCTTTTCTGTTACTGAAGAAGTTCAAATGTTTTTAATGTTGTGATGTGAATTTTAACTTTAATCAAAGTAGGTTGAAATGCATATATTATATATCATAGATAATTTAATTTTTGTGCTGAATTTTATGCATTTTAAGGAATTGTGAATGTGAAAGATTTTAAAGCATATAAACATATAAGTTTTTATAAAAAAATTAATATAGAAGTGATAGTTTAGTAGTATTCATTTTAGATCAGAAGTAAACTCCATCTTTTCCTCCTGAACACAACTTTCAAATACTAATAATATTGTAAAATAAGTAATTTTAACTATTATCAAATTAAAGAAATAGTTACTTATCGGTATTTGAAAGATATGTTAAATAAAGATAAAGGGTAAAAAAAGTATAAATTTCTAATATGAAATATAGTTATTCACGGTCACTTATATATTAATGCTTTATATTTACATGTTTAAATACTTCAAAAAGAATTAAAAATGATTGGTAAATTAATACTTTTTTAATTTAGTTTTTATTTGTCATTAGATATAAATATTAATAAGAAATTGTATTATTATAAATTCATTACAAATAATAAATTATCTATCATCTACCTCTTACAAATTACTTACACAAAACACAAAATAAGTGTTGAGAGATCGAGTGGAGAAAATGTTTGTGTATATGAACATATGTGATTGAAAATTAATGGTGCAATATGGATTTTTTAAGTGAAAGATATCTTATCACTTTTATTAGCTTAAAACACTATGTTTGTGGATGCACTTATAACTTTTGCTCAAATGACTATATCTTATCAGTTCTAACTTTCACACAATCATAAAGAGTAATGATACATGTACATCTTAGACTAAATTTTTAAAACAAATAATATTTTTTTGTCTATATAATGTTATTGTTGTCATGCTTCCTCATACATCTTATAACAATATTGAATGCTAGATCCACAGACATTGTTCCAACTCATCGAAATCATGTTTATAAAAATTAAATTCTTGTTATCAATTATAATAATGAAAAATGTCTTATATAATTTAAATTTAAATTATTTTTTATTATAGGATTATTAAGGATAGAATTTCATTAATTTGGATAAATCAATATATGTGTAGTGGTCTTCATCATATACAGGTTAAGAGGTCTAATTTGTTAAATTACACATATAGATGGTTCATGTAAATATATGACCATTGAACTTTTTTAAAGAAAAATTCATAATGATTAATATTACCTTTCAATTGTCAACGAAAAATTCTTTTGAAGAAAAATATAACTTTTATTAGATTTGAGATTATCTTGTAATTAACAAGTTGTTTATCATACTTTGATATCAGACATCTAATACTTCATAATATTGATTAAATGATTGTAATTAGCAGTTAATCAAAAAAGAATTAATCAAGTCTTGGTAACGAGTTTGAGCTCTATTGAAATAATGACATTGACCTTGGTTGAAATAAAGATTTTTAGTCAACATTGAATATGACTAATTTTCTATCTAGTTGATTATTTTTTTTTCAACCTACATTAATTGAAAAGTAAAAAAAAAAGTCTCAACCAACAACGTTATGCAAGGATTTGGATTTCTCGCTGGCTTTTCTGTACTATCCTTATGTTGTATCTTCAAAATATATTGATAACCACTAATTTTAAAATTTTAAAATTTATTAAAAAGATTTTTAAAGTGTCAATATAGTGTATTTTTAATGTTCAGCAGATAATAATACAATAAAATCTAGTAAAGAATGTGAACTCCGTTATGGAAATAAACAATAATTGATAATTGTCTAGATAATTTTGATTGATTAATAAAAAAAAACTTTGTCAATATAAGTTAAGAATATTTGCAAACTTCAACCAAAAATATAAAAAACCAAAATCAACTAAAAGAAATGTAATCAATATTAATATTTTTTTGAATGATTTGTCACTATTCAATATTAATTTTTTTTTCATTTAATGTTAATATAATATATTATACAAATCAATAAATTTGAATTGTCATATCTAAACAAAATATTTGGAAAGAAACAATTTAAAGGTAAATCAATTTAAATTTAATGTATTTAAATGTTTTAAAATTGTGAAAATTTCTATTCAAACTCAAGATTTAGAAAGTTGGAATATGAAGTTTTTTTTATCCTCTCTACCTATTCAAGTTTGTAATTCTCTAAGCGTAATGCCTTCATCTAAACCAAAACGGAATAGTGACTATTTTATACTTGAATACTATATTTCGTGGTAATTTTAGTTTGACTAGTGCTTACAAAAGATGGTGAAGTTTCTTTTAAGTCTTCATGATTTGTTATTTAAATTGTTATGATGTTAGAAAGGTCCAACCGGTTACACATCCTTATTTTGAAAAATTACAAAGTAATGTTTTATTATTTAGGATGTCTAAAAAGAGTACACATTTGATGATTATGAATGATATACGAGAGCTTTTGTCTAGATAAAAAAGGTATTTGGAATACCGGTTCGCCTTAGGTTTATTCCTTAACTTTATATCATATTGGTTTCAAACTTTTATTGACCAATAATTTATAATAAAACACTAGTCTTTATAATAGGTGATTCACTATTTTTGTTGTTTTGAAAATATTCTCATACTTAATAAAAAGTGTCGTGGATTCGACAAGTGGTATCAAAGCTATGGTTCAGTATGATTTTATCTTAATATGTTATGTGGTTGCAGTTTAGTTTGATCTTCTACATCAGAAAAGATGAATCCTTGTAGTTGGAGAATCATCCTTATTTGTTGAAATTGCAACGAGAAATTTGATGGAATGATCATTTTCAACGTCTTGTTGACGCGGTGAATCTGCAAATAGGTTTGCGGAGGTACAAGGACTGTAAGTCGCGTTGATTTGTAATAAAGATCATGTTTTGTGGCGAGTGTGATCCTAGATTTGTAGAGGAGGTCGTTGTTGGTGCTCATGTGACTCAGTGAGTGATGTTCGATGAAGTTCTAATATGTGTGAGTCACAATTTGTGACTGGTTCGTGGAGGGAATTCTTTGTTGTTTACAAATCTACTTTGGTTGTTTGTGTAGTGTAGCTCGTGGACTTGAGGCTTGCGTGATGTGCACTTGTAGATTCGATGGTTGTTGAGTTTGTGGATCTACTCGCGCGGTGGTTGGTGATGTAGGTTGTTGTGATTTTCGCTTGGTTGTTTGCGGTGGAGATTTGGTTTTCTGAGCTGCTACTTCGATCGACTCAAGGGATGCACATATGATCAATGAATGCGAGATCTATTACGGCGTTTTGTGTGGTGGGTTTCGCGTGCAATGGATGATGGTGGAGCTGTTGGTTAGTCGTTGGTTGATGGTTGTGCAATTGCGTTTTAGATCTAGTGTGGTGGTTCATGCAACTTTGATGATGGCTTACGAGTATAAAACATTAACACATTGATTTTGAATGGTTATTTTTTATCAATTGGTTTTGAAAAATCTTCATTTCTTTGAAAACAGTCATTCAACAATATTTAAATAGGTTATTTGCACTTTGTATGAAATTTATGAATATTATGCATTGCATTTTTATTTGAATTTATACTTAAAATTGACATATGTTGTTAAATGTTAATTTTTTTTTGTAAATACCCACAGGTACCGTGGATATTAAAAAAATATGTGAGTACTCGCATAACAGATATTAGCACGGATATGTATACGGGTATGAAACGAATATTTATCCAACGAGTAAGGTACAAAAGAGTTATTATCCGTATCCTACCCGCCTCGTTGATATCTCTAACTCTCACACACTCCACACAACACACACCAACACCAGTTAACTAACCAGTGCCTCGTCACTCTCACACACTTCACACAACACACAACACTCTCACATTAAAGTTTAAGTTTAATGCCAGGGACAAAATCATAAAATGATACTTCATTCACTCAAATCTTCTCTTCCTTGATGAGATGGGTTACTCTGCCTATTTATCAAATCAACGCTTTCCCTCCAACCAAATGAGCTAAAAAAACGTAAGTAAACCCGCAAATCCATTATACCACATTCATCTACAGAGCACCATCCACACATTCGAACATGGCTTAAATGTTTAGAGGAAAAGAATCTTGAAAGTGAAGAAAACATTTATGAAATATTTGCAAGTATAATGAATAAAAAATATATTTTATTAAATAAAATTATAAGATTATAATTATGTATTTAAATATTAAATTAATTTGAAATAAATGTAATTAATTTGAAATAAATGTAATTAATTTGAATTAGGTTAATGTGAGTTCCCATATGCTGCAAATCATCTATTCCTTTCCAGCGGGTGTATTCTCTCCCGGAAAGTGAGATTTTGACAAACAAATTCTCTCACTATCAATCTCGAATACAAAATCCACTCCTCTCACTATCTCCGCAACGGAGCCCCACTGTATACGCGCCCTCTAGGGATCTAGTGTATAGGGGATTTAAGATAATTTTAAAGTGAAGTATTTTCCAACAAAACATTGTCCAAGATATTTATTAAAAAAACTTAATTATTCGGAACATATTTGGTTCTAAAATTTTAAAATGGTATCTACTTTTAAGTTTGTTTCAATTTAGTATTCAAATTCGTGAGTGTGTATCAATGTAGTACACTCCGTTAAGTTTTCGCAAACACAGTTAACAATGTGTCAGTCTCGGATTCTTTTAATTTTTTAATTTTCTTTTAATTTTTTTTTGAATTTTTTTTTTTAAATTGTGACGTGTCAAATCCTTGATGTGACATGTGACATTGTTAGTGACACGTGGTAAGATACTTGCCAATTGTCATTGTCTTGATTTCAGTTTAGTCCTCACATATGTCTATTTATTTCAATTTAGTATCATATATGTTTATTTGTTTCAATTTAATCCTCACTATATTTGTTTGAATTTATTTCAAATATTTTTTTTTTCAAAATAGAGAAATATTATCTCTCTTTTATTACAAAAGTTATTATTTATATAAATATTATATTGATATTTGTTACTAAAAATGACTTATAAAATTAAGTATTGAAATTTATATTAAAGTTAACGATAAAAGTCATCAATAACATATTTAAGTTTTGTTACATTGATATTTGTTATACTCATGAATAACAAACTTTTGGTAAATTTGTTATTCATGACTTTTATCATTAACTTTAATATAATTTTCAATACTTAATTTAATAAGTCATTTTTAATAACAAATATAAATAGAACATTTATATAAATAATAAATTTGGTCTTAAAAGAGACACAATATTTATCTATTTTGTAAAAAAATATTCAGATAAAATTGAAAAAAATAAATATATGTGGGTAAAAATTTTAAAAAAATTAAAAAAACCAGATGCTGACACGTGACACGTTAACTGCGTTTGTAAAAACTTAACAAATGTATTACATTGATGTATTATTTTGAAATTTTGGAACCAAACTGGGTATATTCGGAGTAATTAAGCATAAAACAAATTCTTACAAAATTGTTTTTTTCTTTTTGTAAACATTTTATCGGTTTTAAAACATTTTTATTCCAAAACGTTTCAGTTCATTTTTACTACTAATTCAAACTCAGCCATAAGTACTGACCCATAAAACATCATAAGGTTTACTACTAATATTAATGTACAAGTTCATCCCAACGGAGAAATCAATCTGTCCCTATAAACTATTACTATTCCGACCAATGCAGAACAAGAACAGAACTGCTTAGCATCCCAACCAATTATTTGTTCCTACGAGGTTTGAGACCAGCAACTAATTCTATATTCTCCCACATTTATAACTGTTAAAAGAAAAAAAAAAGTTAAAAATTGACTATAATTTTAAAGCTATTATACTAGAACATGGCCACATATTACAACTCTGCAAATCCATGTTAACAAGGTCAATCCATCTTCTGGGGAGATTCCTCTTTCCTCTCACTTGCCACCTTAGGGAATACCATAACAGTTTTTTGAGATAATGAAACACCACAATCTTCTTTCTTACTCTTTGTTGGCAAACCTTGTCCCTTCAGTGATTGTGGATACTTGAAAGTTCCAAACTCCATATTTTTCAGGGTAGACGATGGGAAACTCTTACCTTGCTTGGTCAACTTTGCAGACTCTGATGGGACAGTCTTCACTGAAGATCGAAGAAGAGGAAAATCTTTCTTTGAGAGCTCAAACGACTTTGTCTTCCCATCCTTGTGTGTCTCAGAACAAACCTTTGGAAGAAGGGGAAAATCTTCTTTTGAGAGCTCAAAAGGCTGCGAATTGCTACCAATATCCGTCACAGTATGAACATTTTCCAATGGAGTAGAGTCTCGGGCTTGTGTTAGTGATCTACCCTTGCGAACGCATGGAAGAAGGGGGGACAAATCTGCACTTGAGAGCTCAGACAACATCGAATTACCACCCTTGTCTGTCTTAGAACATGCCTTTGCTAATGGAGCAGACGCTTGTGCTTGTTTTGGAAGTTTAGCCTTGGGAATGCCTGGAAGAAGAGGGAAGTCTTCTTTTGTGAACTCAAACGGCGTTGAATCAGCATTCAAATTTATCTCAGAATGAACCTCTACTGTAGGAGGTGATCTTGGATATTCATTGTTCTTTACAATGGGAATTTTCCTTGGCCTGTTCTCATTTGCGCGTATATCCCAGTAGGAGTTATAGTTCTGCAAGATTCAACCATTTTAGGATCATATACTATATACTGTATACTGTGTGCTATCATAATATAAATAGATTGGGTTTGATAAAAAACACAACATACCAAGTCAGGTATATATGTGCCTGTTCCTCGGGATTTTACTACTTCATCAATGGTGTAAGCTGGATGATACAGTGTCTGTGCTGGGATGTATACATTGCTACCACTTTGATAAATCATGCTCCAGTTTTGCTGTGATGTCAGGAAATCACCTTCGCTCCAGTTTTGCTGGGTTGATGGGGCAAGCATGTCATCGTGAGAAGGTGAAGATGGAGAATTGGAATGCACAGTTGTTACTGGCATGGAATTATTGGGATATAGCTGATCATATTGTGAGTCAAAACAGTAACTGGCATAGTCTCCATCCAGAACAGACCCTTCAGATCTTCCAGTACCAAATGGACAAACAGGAACATCAACATCTGCCCTTTCTCCTTTCCCATTCCTTTCCAAAGTACAGAAGAAAAACTTCTCAAGTGCTGAACCCATGTTTCCTCCTGGAAGTGTGAGGACCTGCTTCAGCCTTCTAGCACCATAGGAAAGAGCTAATCTTATTCGATGTAAATTGGCTGCAAATAACCATTACAAATTTCAAACGCCATGTATACGTATGAAGTATTAAAGGTATAAAGAAAATGAAGTACAAAACATGATGAACTTTAGCCATTGATGCTTAAGTGGGCAAAATTACCATAGTTGACACAACGACCAACGTTGTTATCATTTCTAAGAGGATCCAAGATGTTCATGAGCTTAACGGGAAATTCAGGAGTCACTGTCTCAGATGCTCTTATGCTAGAAGAGCACATATCCCTGAAGTTTTTGAGAAACTCTTTCTGGAGCAAGAATCCACTCTGTTCACATTCTGGTGTTTCTGCAGCAACCAAGTTGGGATACATCAAGGACTGAACAATAAAAATACATTGCATCGCAACTTAACACTTACCAAGAATTTCTGGAAGCGAGGATAAGGCTTTTGGACCCCATATACTAGCATAATTGTGGTCCCAGTCAAATGAGCCGTAGTAGTCCAAGAATATGTATAGAACCTGCTAATAGCGGCGATTCAGTGGTTTTATTCTTCAGGTAGATTTAACTACAAATGCTGAAAGGGTCCTAAGAATGTTATTGATGGAAGACATGACTCACCTCTAGAGGACCACGCAGTGACGAATGAAAACGATTGATGATATACAAGACCAATATTTCTATCGCATACGTTGATAACAGTCCATGGTGTGCACCAAGAATTCGGCTTTCATAATAGCACCAAGCTTTGATTAAGATGATACTGCGTTTGAAAAGATGGTTCTTTCCCACAAGCTGGTCAACCTAAAAATTTATTTCCAACAAGAAAATTTAGCAGAACCAAAATAGAAACTGAATGAAAAATATAATTTCAATCAGAAATAGATGAACTATGGAGGAAGAGATAGAATTGGCAACACTTGTATCAAGAAAATGGAAAGGGACTGAGTAAATAAGACATTAACTTAAAATGGAGACAGATTTTTTAAGGTGTTCTCTACATGATCATTCACACAGTTTTTGACTCTGCAGGACCTCGGAAACATATCTAAGAATGTATAGCACACACACACTGTAGTAGAAGGAGAAGCCAAGCAGGTATGTAAAAACGTAACAGGAAAATGAGTTCAAAATGTCTACATGACATCTGAAACATCTAAAAGTGCAGTACCAATATATTAAATGATAAATTTGATATAAATGATAGTTCTAACACTACATATATTTTCATAAGCACAACTAAGACTAATCACAGATAAATGTATACTTAACTAACAAGTATTTTTTGGTTACACTTAACTATCAGAGAACACCCAATTAGGTGCAAATATTATTGAAATCAAATACCTGGTCCAAAAATTTTATAGTATAGAATCCAATCATCTGGTTGAAAGAGATATCAACTGGTATATTTTTCACCGTACATTTCACAAGCTGGACCTGCAGCTCATCATCAAAACATAAACAGGAAGTCCATGAAGTTGACAGATATCCTTTGACAAAAAAATTGTAAAACACTCCTGTCTAATCATGTCAAACACATAAACATATTCATTTTGAAAAAAAAAAAAACAAAACAGGAAGATAATGATAACAGTTGAAATAGAAAATTTTGTTTCTAAACCTGTGCAGGTATATGTTGTATGTCTTTTATTTGGTATTCAGGGTCATCTTCTTTTTCAAGTATACTGCACACTGTTATGGCCAAATCCTCCTCTGTATCTTCGCGACTAAGTGCTGTTAAGTCAATATCTCCATCAGGAAGGTAGGTTTTTAGTGGAACAGAACCGAATGCCAAGACCTGTAGGAGGTCCACAAAGAGGTAAAAAATTCATTTACAATCACTTCTGTAGTGGCATAAAATAATTAAGTGAACTTTCTATTTGCAGCAAAAAGCTTTCAAAGTTTAAAGTGACAATCAAGGTTTAAAAATATTCTGTAAATTTGATCTTGAATTGGAAAAGTTTTATTATCTGCATATCTAAAATCATATTTGAATGTAGCTGCTCTTAAAAGGAAAGTATACATATAGAAAAAGGAAAAGGGTTTTGCACCAATAATTTCTAAACAGAAATCAAAGAACATTCATAGCAGCATACATCAAAAACGGATCTAATTATCTGCAGATCATTTATAAAGCAGCAAACATTCAAGAGCAGACAACTAATTATGAGAGGAAGAAAGCAACTTCAGTAAACGAAGAAAAGACCAAATGTAGAAAACCAATGCCACAAAATAAAAAAAAATTATAAACATGATTATTAGATTCTAACATGTGCTCCATAGTAATCTCCTATCAGCTTCCGAACATAATCAATAACATCCTTTCTGTTCTCCTCAGATAATACATTTGGTTCAATTATCCATAGTATCTCTTGGGCCCTCTCTTCAGCCATCTTCCAAATTTCCTCATCAATTGATAACAGCTGGCTAGGTGGGGATGGTAGCAAATTTTCTTTCTTATCATCCATAGCTGCAGATATTATAACTCAGATCTCCAGCAAAATAAAAACCTAGACAACAACACAAACACAACATCTAGGCAATTAACTTCAGTGATTGCATGTAAAACAGAAAATTGGTCCATAAAACTAATATCTTCTTATAGGAGAACTGCATTCCTGAAAACCTAGACAATTAGGCAAATTGCATTTTGGTGAATCTAGGATTAAATATTGGGCATTTGTACCTAGTTATATTTAAAATAAACAAGCCAATGTTGCAGGATAATAATTGTTAACTGAAGACATATTTTGCATTTAGGTTCCTTACTAAATTTTTGAAGCACTTTGTCTTCGTATATATCAGCCACTGCTTTTGAGACACTAACAAAATTTTCAGGGCTAATGTTGTGTAGAAAACTTTAACCAATTCATTTCAAGAGCTTCACATCTGGCCATGCAAATCTATCAAATCATCATCAGTTCATAAACATTTGATATTCATTTATCCTAAGGAACAATAACAACAACCAAGTCTCATTTCCTTAGGCAAAGGTTGGCAGCATGGATAAAACAAGATGTAACAGCATGCAACAGTTCACAAACAAGACACAGATAACTGATTATCCACAGAAAATCAAATTCAGCACACGTATTCAAAGGAAGAACACAAGAAATTAACACCAGAAGATCAGTTCCTTTTGCAGAAAACGTTCAAGAACTCAACAATTCAGTCACAGGAGGATCGTGAAGAATGTACATTGAACAAAGATGGACAAAAAACGGATGACTCAAGAAAATAGTACTTTTGAGTCACAGAATACCTCAATAATTATCACCCACACCAACAGAGGTTAAAGGGAAACGAAATTTATTACAGAAACTGAAGAAAGTTTATAGCTTTTGCCTCGAATGCAGCATGGTCACAAGCTCTGAACCTCATTTCCAACGTTCACACCAGTTAAAATTCTAAAGAAACTCCCACCCTGTCAGTCACTGACACAGTGGTCCATGACGTTAGAAGCTGCTAACTCTGCTGTTCTAGGAAACGTGATCTTCGCTCTTTATATATACAAAAAAAAATATAGTAAATAAAAAATAAAACCACTTGTATTTGACAAGCAAAGTCTGGACTCGATCCGTTATTGCCACACAAGCATCATTTCTCAGGGTCTTAATTTTTCATCACTTGACTTAAGACCATTTGGACTGTTACATTTCTTTCAAGCGTAATCTTCGACATGTTATTTATTCTTTCTTCTCCTTGTCAAACTCTTTCGTCACCTCGCTTGTATTTTCCAAATAACTCCTTCTCTGGTATTAAGTGCGACAGCGCTAAAGTTCCCGTCTTTCCGCAGAAAACCCGCGAGAGGAGTTACCTCATTGAAAGGGGTTTGGAGTTTAGCCCAGGAGATGCGTTTTTTCGCGAGGAAAGTGCCACCGGCCGAGACCTCGGCGTTTTGGCCGCTTCTTTACACAAGAGGGGTAACGGAAGATTGCGCGTTCTGGACGCATTGTGTGGATGTGGAATTCGGTCACTTCGGTACTTGGCCGAGGCTGGAGCGGACTTTGTTGCGGCAAATGATGGGAATGAGAATTATGGAAGCACCATTGTAGAGAATTTGTCGAGAGTTTCCTCCGAAGAGGAGGGGAGATGGGTGGTTACTCATTTGGAAGCTAATAGGGTTATGACTGATTATTATTTGCAGAAGAGTTTATTTGATTTTATTGATGTTGATTCTTTTGGGAGTGACTCTTCGTTCTTGAGGTCTGCCATTAGTACTTTGAAATTCGGTGGCTTGCTCTATGTTACTTCCACTGATGGCTTCTCATCTGGTGGCCACCGTCCTCATCAGTAAGAATCCTTTTCATTCTTTTGCTCTGTGTTTATATATGGTCACTAAGTGATTGTTTATTTGCATGTTCTGTTGTAATGGATTTAGATTAGATCCCCCAAGTGGTTAATTAATTTTCTACTTTTCCGCAGTTCTTTAGCTGCATATGGAGCTTATGTGCGCCCTATGCCGTATTCGAACGAGATTGGTTTGCGAATGCTTATAGGTGGGGTTACCAGGGAGGCTGCAGTTTTGGGGTATCATATCACACCCTTGTTTTCTTACTATGCTTTTCATGGACCTGTTTTTCGAGTCTTGCTCAGATTGAATCGTGGAAAGATTCATGACACTAGGTATTGTATCATTGTGTCTGCGTTAACCTTAGCTTTTCTTTTCTTTTGTGTGTGTGTGTGTTCTCGTTTAATTGCTATGTTTTTTACTCTTGTATTTACTACTTTTGTGACTCTTATAGGCATTATGGTTACATTGGTTACTGCCAGCAATGTGGAAATTCCCATGAGTTTTCTTGGGATCAACTTGGTCAGATAAGTTGCTCGTGCAGCGTGCCACAGGTATGGTCTTGTTTGTTTGAGACTTCACCATTGAGGTTTGTTCATATTTGTGAGTTTAACTTGGGCTGTCAAGGAACATTGTCAGAAAATCCTTCTCAGAATTATATGATATTTTATTTATCTCTATTTTTTAGTCTCAAACTCCTATTTAAACAGTTACTGCATAAGGAATAATCAATTCTGAGTGTTTTCGTTTCTTTTTCCTTCTTTTGAAAAGTAATTTATAATGTAATAGAGCTAAGATGTAACCCCCTCCCTTTTGGATTCCTTTATTATTCACACATGTTAAGGAATGGGTTATGGAACAGGAATGAGGAAAACCATTCAAACTTTGTTGTGTTGTGTGGTTTATATTTTCTGGAGATCAAATTGCAGAAAAATGTTACTTCATATGAGTGCATAAATTATTTCCTGTTTTAATTTGCTTTTCAGGTTTCAAACTCCCTTGTGGTATCAGGGCCTCTTTGGACGGGACCTCTTCATGATGGTGCCTATCTTATGGACATGCTAAATCTGGCCAAGCAGTGGGGATGGATAGGCTGTGATGGTAAAGACAACCTTGAAAAGCTTATAAGAGTGATGATGGATGAAAGTGACCCCAAGTTGCCATTTGGGTACATCAAGTTGGATGAGGTGCTTCTTATTCAAATTATATCTTTGTTGCAATGTAAAATCATGTTAGCTACTCTGTTAGAAGAATGGCTTATACTGGTTTTTGTGTGTTTATGCAGATGGCTAGCCGTGCAAAAATCAATTCTCCACCTTTGAAGGCATTGATGAGCGCCATGCACCAGGTACTCTTAACTTATCTAGAAAAAATAATGATAACTGTGTACTTTATTGAGTATATAATGTTTGGAAGATTTTTCTTAGCCACAAATTTAGTTCAGATCTTTCTCAAAATTGCTGAAACATTATTATTGATCAATGATGCTTAAATAGATAGTCTTTTTACTTATATTGATTCAAATATGACTAATTAAACTTCTATGTTAAGCCATGACATCATTTACGGCTTAACAATGTTCACATCACAGGTCAACACGCCCCCTTTAGGCAAATGCCCAAAACTTTACTTATTCAGTAAAACTGATTGGCTTCCTGGTGTATGGTTTACCAAAATATAAAACGAAAGGGTTTTACCTTTTATTATGTATCATGAGTATATTCTTTCCCTTATTGGATTTTTTTTATAGGAAAAAGATGCATTAAAAGAGGTTAAAAGCTAAAAAGTTTAACACACTCTTTAATCTCTTTCAATACTTAACAACATATCAAAATCAATGTCTGTTTGATAACTTTCTTTGGTTAGATGAGATAATGAGATCATACATTGTTCATGCTGACTCCAAATAGAGCTCCAGAAACCAGATAGTTACTAAGAAGTTTTTAATGTTGTTTACTGCAGAAGGGTTATGCTGCCAGCAGGTCTCACATTGCAACAAATGCAATCAAGACAAATTGCCCCATGACAGAATGCATCAAGATTGCCAAAGAACTACTGCAGGTTTCTGTCACTTAATTTAAGGGCTGAAAGTCCTCTGGTTGTAAACCAGACAAGCATATTACAGTCACAAGCAATGATGCTTGGTAAATGTCAGGAAATTAGAAGTGATGGTCATATCCACTTTCACATTAAATTTTGCAAATGTAACCTAATAATAGAATTATGGAAATGCCTTTATGGTTATTTGATGATTATTTCTTATCAACGGATAATGTTCAAAATTTGCAAAAATAATAATGTGCACTACAACAAAAGCATGGATTGGCGTTGCAGTAAAATGCACGCGAACATTTCAAATAGTCACCTGATGTGAGATCACAAATTATTTCAAATGGCCACAAAACAGAATTTCAAATCATACCAAACTAAATTCATATCCAACCACAACATATTTTAGATTACAATGCAAATATATGTTTCTAAATAGGAAAACACTTAATCCAAAAAACTACTAATATAATTTAAGTCTTGTCTTATAATTGAAATTGGAATAGAATGAAATTTCATTATCCAAATGTACATTTTATTGATAAATATTACATGAAATAAGAACAAAAAAGGTAGATTGCTTTGGGCAGAACAACATAGTGACCGGTGAGTTGAAATAGCCACAAAAGTAATGAAAATAATTAGAATAAACACAATAGACGAGATGTAAATATAGAATCCAAATTGTTACCAAAATTATCTAAATAAGAAATAATTTATCTTACACTACAGGTAAACTTCAAGAAAGTGGCTTGTCATCACAGTCTTCAGCATAATAAGGGTGAACCTGACTTGTACTTGTTGAAGTGTCACGAACATTTGGGTCCCTCATCATTGTGAATTGTTGTTGGATCAATCTCAGTGTGTTCTTCACTTGTGTGTACTTATGAATTGCCACATCAGGCAATTCTTTTGCTTTCTTAAACTCTTGACGCAATCATTCATCTTAGCACAATAGTTAGTCTAGTAAATGATAACAACTAATAAGGAGGGTTAAGTGAGGGATGACACTTTGTGGCAGATGTTGGAAGCCAAGTCCACAGTTCCATAAACTTTACCTTTACTATTGCCTCTAGCGGCATCCTTCCAACATTGAGTCTTTGTTGCTGCACTTATTTACTAGAGTTCAGAAGTTGATCCTTCAAAATTGTCTGCTTGGATGACCCTCAATCGCTCATGGTAGTTTTGCTAATAAATATTAGAAGTTGTAATAGTTAGGAATTAATATTAAAGAAATAAGTAAAGTAACTAAATTATAATAATAACTTACATAAGCCTCACATGAACGACCATCTACCAACCCACCGTTCTTGGTGTGAGTGGTGAGAAATAGTTTATCTGACTTAACCAATTATAATGGAAACTATAACGGGTTATGGTGGAAATATTGCGGTAAAAGAAATATAATACCACCACATATAATTTTATGAAAAAAGTAATGATATTATGTTTAAAAATTGAATTACTAATAAAATCATATCAAAACACCACAAATTTAAAGTTCAAAACATAAAATAACAAGAAATCATAAAATAAATGTATTGAGTTTCTTTCTAATCATCATATTCTTCTTCAATTCCAACATAATTGTCTTCAATGTCATCATCCAGTGGGGCATATCCCTCATTTTCCCCTCCTGAGAGACTCTTGTCAAAGTTAAGTAATTTTTCAAACTCGGAATCAGAGCTATCATGCAATTCATTTTGAACCTGACATTGAGTCTTTTCTTTACTCTTCTTAGTTTGTGTTGGAGTTGGAGTTGAACCTGGACCTTTCTTAGAAGCATGTGAAGATCCAATAACAATACCACCACTTGATGGTTGCTTCCTTTAATTAGTTGTTTGTCTCCTCGTATAAACTACTAGTTCTCCAATACCTGAAGCTTCATAAACAGTTGACCAATTAAGAGTGGGATCATCCTCAAAAACCAACTCATTACCCCTTCTTCATTATTACTTTCATCATGAACTTCTCCCACTAACCACTCATTACATTCATTAATGTCATTCATAGAATAGGGTCTATTTTCATCCCTAATATCATATCTTTGAGCAAGTTGTTATTTATACTTTATGTAAACCAAATCATGCAACCTTTTGTGGTCCAACCTATTCCTTTTCTTTGAATGAATCTGCATTATGAATAAGTAATATGTGAATTAATTTCTTTCTAAACTCTACAAATAAGATAATAATGAAATGATTCATGTCTTATTACTTGCTCAAAAACACTCAAATTCCGCTCATATCCCGATGAACTACATGTTAAACTTAAAATCTTGATTGCTAGCTTTTGTAAGTTGGGAGTTGCATGACCATAATTCTTCCACCATTGAGCTACGCAAGCAAAGAAAGTAACTTAGAATGTAACCATTATATATTAGCGCAATTTAAAAAGTGTTTAAGTGTCTCACCTGGGGTTGTGGTTTTCCTTGATTCTTTAGCAAAATCATCACCAAAGAGTCCATTTGCAATCTTATAAAGAGGCAACTCAGTTAAAAATTTTTGTTGCACGTCTTTACTTGGCACTAACCTCCTGATGCAATCATATAATCCATTTGTAACTTCCAAATCATATTCGATGTTTGGGTTGGAATAAATAACTCTGGGTTCAAAAAGTGACCAATAACATGCAATGGGCGATGAAGTTGGCATGTCCATCTATTATCAATAATTATTAATCTATCATTGTATTTACTTTCATCCTCGTTGAATGACTTCACTATTATTTCATTGGCTTTCTCCATTGCTTCATATATATAACCATAGCTGTTTTTCTTTCCCATCCACTAAACGAAGCACATGAGCAAAAGGAGCCATGACTTTGAGAGTAAATACTACTTGATTCCAAAATGAAGGCATAAGAACAATTTTTGTAGCCTCCCTCCCCTTGGCTTCCTTAAATAGCTTGTTATTGCTCCATTCATCAGAAGCGAACATCTTTCTCAAACTTCCCTTATCTTGATGCAACCTTTGTAATGATAAATAGGAGGTAGCAAACCTTGTAACAACATGTCTTACTAATTCCCTCTTATTTGTAAATTGTCTCAACAAACTCAAGGTACTAGAATGGCTATAGATAAAGCCAACAAGACTAATTCCTCTTTGAATTGTCTTCTTTATAGAAGGAAGTTTTCTGATATCTTCAAGCATCAAATCTATACAATGGACAGCACAAGGAGTCCAATAGAGATGGGGTCTTTTCTCTTCTAACAACTTACCAGCCAACACATAATTGCTCCCATTATCTGTTATAACTTAAACAACATTTTCTTCTCCAATTTCCTCCACAAGGGAATCAAGCATCTAAAATAATTTTTCTCTTGTCTTCACAAAGTTTGAACCATCAATGGACTTGACAAACATTGTCCCTGTAGGGGAGCTAACCAAAAAGTTAATCAAGCATCGTTACTTTCGGTCAGTCCATGCATCTGACATAATAGAGCAACCATGTTTGCTCCACTGCAATTTATGATCTTGCAACAACTTTTCAGTGTAATCAACTTCCTTGTTGAGAAGTGGAACTCTGATTTCATAATAACTAGGCGCGGGTAAATTGGGTCCATAAGCACCTATGGCATCAATCATATCTTGAAAAGTTTTCAATTTCACAAGGTTGAATGGCAAGCCTGCTTGGTACCAGAATCGAACCAAGGCCTTTAAATTTTTGTCACATGCCTCTTTGATGTTAGCTTGCCTTAGTTTTTCCTTTTTTTTCTCTTCTTTATCGCAGTGGCTGGATTTCTGCAGAACATATCCATTGGTCCTTTCCTTCCACCGCTATTTCTCCCTTTATCATTGCTAGCCGTGGAAATTTCAACTTCATCTTCAATCTCATGGTTATCATTGGTTGCATTATATCTAGGATTGATAGAGGAGCTATCTATTTTTTCTTTATATAATTTTCAAAGTTCTTCTCTCACATTTTTTGGAGTCTTGGTGCAAGCAGCAACATTGCCCTTCTTTGCCATTAAATGTTCTTTTGCGCTAGTAACTCCTCCTTTCATAACTTTCCCACAATAATTACAAACAGTTGTATTTAAATTTGATTCATCCATTGAATGACAATGTTTCCAACCGGAGTCACTTCTATGAGATGTTCTTGAAGTATCTTAATCATTGGCCATTATTGTGACTAGAAACAAGTATATTTTTTGCAAAATAATTATAGTTAAAGTAGAAAAAAAATAAAAAAAAAATAGACTTGGCGGCGGCAGCGGTAGTCGGTGGTGGTGGTTAACGGTAGTGGTGGTTAACGGTAGTGGCTAGCGGTGGTCAGTGGTGGGAACCAGCAGCGATAGTGGCTGACTGTGACAGCAGGTGCAGTTACAGCAGATGCAAATGGTCTGGTGCAGTAACGTGAAGAATGTGGTTTGATTTCCTTAAAATATAAAAAACTTAAGGTGAAAGGAAAGTTTACTACTGTGTGGTTGTGTGGCTGTTGCAGTAATTTGGTAAAAACAATAAAATAGGATAAAAGAAGATCAGCATGTTCACAATGTTTAAATAAACACTTTAGTGGGCCAGGCCCAATGACCACGAGAGAGGTGAATTAAATTAGGGTTTCTAATCTTCTTTCTTCCGCTTCTCTCACTCACCATGCAGAGGTGTCGTTCTGCATATTTCTTCTCCTATACTCTCAAGATCTCATTTTTTTGTTTTTCCATTCTGATTTTTTCGCCTCAGCCGCAATGCCACCACCACCAGCCATGTTAAAAGTGGCCGCCATGGGCCGTCATCGAAAATCTGATTTGCCTCCGCCTTATTGTGGCAGCATGCCGGAAAACCATTACCGGTTTCTGCCATGGTGCTGCCATGATCGATATTTAACAACACTAGACTTAGCAGGTTGACTATATTTACGTTCCTAAAAGAAGTTGTATATTTAAGAACAATATATCTTAAAAAATGAATCCAATAACATGTAATAAAGTGTACATAATTTATAAAGTATACTTATTAGGCCCATTGCTATGTCTAAGTGAGATTTGGGTCAATAAGTAGCAATTCACGCTCTCGAATCAGAGCCCTTTTTGTTCTTCCAGAGCGAAAATGTGATCCCAGAGTTCTTGTATCCGCTTTACTAGGACCTCCTCCTCGATAGATCCCAGAAGGCAACCAGGGTTTACTCTTGCTAGAGCTTTGTGTTCTCTACATGAATAATTGCTTGCTAAAATTTGAAAAAACCATCCAGTGCAACAGTCCACCTCTACCTAAAGACCAATTCACTTTATTTTGGGATGATCTTTCTTTGGACGTCTCAAAATCCCAATATTTCAAAATTTCGCTCGATGCTTCATATCCAGTCTAGGTACATTTGGTTCGTTTCACCCTTTCTTTGGAAAACATATCACAAAGGCATTTTTAACTTTTGACTTGTACGCCATTTGGGTTACTGACCAAATTGGTGTACATAATTCATGTTGCACATGAAATTATGAGCCAACATACATAGTCCAAGACTTGTTCAAAATTGGTTTCCTAGCATCAATTGAACTTTGATTTAGGAAGTAGTTTCGTTGTTATCGAACTAATTCTCACATTAGATTAGAATTGATATTATATATATTAAACAAGACACTAAAAGCAAATTATAATCATTCAGAGTGCAACAGTACAATATCACAATATAATTAGAGTACAATATCAAAAATATACAATTATAATCAAAGTACACACATTATTATAATAAAATTAAAATTATCCTTAAAATATAGACAAAGATAAACTATCTTTAGAGAAAAGACAACTAACAAAATCAGATTCCCCAATTTTATTCATAGGGGTTCTTTCTTTTAGTTTGTAATAATATTTTTTTTAGTAACTATATAACTCTTTCATTAATCTTAAACAATTATACCAATATTTATATTTATATTTTACGATTTTATTTAATGGACATAATATATCCCTCCGAATGAAAAAATGATACTAGTTTTATTTGTTTGTAAAAATATAATCAATTGGTTTAATTCAATTTTCAATTATAGTTATTTTTTTTTTTTGGAGGGAGGATGTTAAATTAAATTTGTATATAGTGGCATTTATTTTGAGAAATTTGTTAGAGTAGGTTAGGGTTTGTTAAAAGTAATCCTTCTGTGGTTACCTTCTGCTAGATCAAAACCTATTTAAGATAGGTTTCCTTTCTCTTATAAAAATATCTCTTTCTCTTGTAAATACACAAGTTTTTAGTTCTGCTTTCAATCAATGAACAAAGGTTTTCAGATCTTACATGTTTGCCTCAACCAATCTTCGATTCTAGCTCTTCTCTTCTCGCTACAGTGAATCTCCTGCACTATTCCACCTGGTTTCATGGAGGGAAACCCCAACCCTAGGGTTCTTCTTGAGCCTCTGCCAAACCCTGGCATTAGAGTAGGTTCATGACCTGTCCTGCTTTCCGCTGCTTTTTCTTTTCCCTTCTTGTAATCTTGCTACTTTCTTGAACAATGGCAGATAACAGTGACAAAGATCAAGATTCTACACTGAAAAAGGTAGCATATCTGATTTGAAATCCTTGCAGTCCCTATTACTTGCATCCAGGAGAAAATCATGGTTTAGTTCTTGTTAGTCAGCTGCTCATTGAGACAAATTACTTTTCTTGGAGTCGAAGTTTGAAATGTGGTCTTGTCTCCACAAACAAAATCAAATTCGTGGATAGCAGTATCAAGGTTCCTAATAGGGAAGATCCCATGTATGATGCATGGGAAAAAGCCAACATGACGGTTCTGTCTTGGATCACCAAGACTTTATCTCCACACATAGTTAAGAGTGTGATTTACGTTGAGAGTGCCAAGGATTTTGGGATGAGTTAAAAGAGAGATTTTCTAAGGGAGATTACTTCAAAATTTCTGACCTATTGCAAGAAATCTACTCTATTCATCAAGGTGAAAAGAACATAACTTGGTTTTTCACAAATTTGAAAATTTTGTGGGAAGAATTCACTACAAAAAGAATTATTATTCAGTGGAGGTTTTTTTTCGATCTATGGAGGTTTTCACCCTCTGCGGGGAGTTTTTTAAACCTCCACAGTTAGAGTTGCCACAAGCTATTTGTGGAGGTTTTGAGTAACTCCTAGTATCCAAGTTATATTCAAGAGGTTATGTTGTGGAGGGTTTTAACCTCTTCTATTACGGTCTATTATTTTTTGGAGCATTTATAATTTATTAATTAATGAAATTTTCTTTATAATAATAAATAAATAAAATATGTAAATTTGTAAAGTACACAAAAATTAACCAAAATTAATTTTATTGATGATTTGATAAAGTATTAACAATTACAATGTAAATATATAAAAAATACATAATGTTGAAAAAAGAAAATACATAATGTCATAAATATAAAAACTCTGAGTTTAGAGTTTAAAGCTACTCAAACAAAGATTAATCTATTGATCCCTTCGTTGTTCTGCTTCCTAGTCCTATGTCAATTCTTTCTCAAAAAGAGAAAGATAGCTCTTTGAATAGGGCTTAGATTATTAAGTGATAAATATTTCTGGAGATGATCAGAGAGTATTTCTAGAAACCAATGGCAACAATTTCTTATGTTGTTGGAAAGAGGTTCGACAACACAAACGCGACTGAAATCAAAATGGAAGAACCTTAAATTGCAAAAAATAATGTCAATTCTCCCCCCTAAAACGACCTCGTTTTCATTTAATTTTTCAGTCATTCGAACTCGCTCACACGTTGCAAACTCGCGATTTTACGTAAGTTTAACGATCCCACTTCCGATTCCATTGATTTTACTTCAAAAACGAGTTTGCTTTCGAGTTAACTCGGAAGCCAGGTGTAGGATCCTAAACTCATCCGAGTTAGCGAGTTAACTCGCGAGTTTGATAACCATGATGATAACTATAATCATGTGAGGACTCAAATATTGTTGATGGAATCTCTCCCTAACATCAATCGTGTTTTCTCCCTTATAATACAACAAGAAAGACATATTTCTGGGAACCCTGGGTACAATAGTGAAAATAAGACTGTTAATGTTGGTAACAGACAGAATGGTTGGAGACAACAAGATCAAAATGGCAGCAAGCAATCTGAACATGGCAATTGGAGACCATAGGGACATGGAAATGGCTGGAGAGGACAGAACAAAGGGAGAGGGAGAAATCCCAATCCTAGAAAGTAATGTTCCTATTGCCATAAGATGAACCACACAATTGACGAATGCTACTCCAAACATGGGTATCCACCCTGGATTAAACAAAGATAGGATATTGCTAACCAAGAAAAGGAAGGCAACAATCAACCTACATGCAATCTTAACATCAAAAAGGATTCCACACAAAGTGTGAATCAGAATGCTAAACTTTATTCTGCTGGATTTACTCCTGAGCAGATACAACAACTCCTTCAAATCATTGAGCACACAGACAAACTAGAACACAGTGTCAATCAAGTGCATAGAAAGGATTCTAGTGTGAATAATCATGTTGCCCAACAAGGTAAACATTTTTGCATTCTTAACACTAGTGCTACTGACCATGTCACTTACACTAAAGATCATTTTGTTTCCTTTCACATAATCAAACCTATATGCATAAAGTTACCCAACTCTTCCACTGTTATTGCACACTTTGTTGGAACAGTGCAATTTTTAGAAAATTTTATTATCTTTAATGTTCTCTATATCCCTGATTTCACTTTTAGCCTGATATTTGTCCAAACCTTGATTAAAGACTTGAATTGTGTTCTAACTTTCTCTACTAAGACATGGCATATACGAAGCAATTCTACCTTGAGAGTGATTGGACATGCTGAGTTCGTTAATGGTTTTTACTATCTGCAATCTCCTATCACCAATCATAAGGATTTCGTTTTCACAAGTATAGCTCTAAATTGTACCAAAAATAATATTGATTTGTGGCATTTTAGACTAGGACATCCTGGGAACAAAACTATTGATCAAATATGTACCAGATTTCCCTACATACAATCTCTGAATAAAATTGCTTGTGATATATGTCATTATGCTAAGCATCAAAAACTTTCTTTTTCTCACAGTTCTACTACTTCTCCAGCTATTTTTGACCTTATACATGTAGATATATGGGGTCCCATGTCTATCATATCTGTCCATGGTCATAAATATTTTCTAAGCATTGTTGATGACCTTAGCAGACGTATTTGGACTTTTATGATGCATTCAAAAGGTGAAGGTAGGACTTTACTACATAATTTTATTACCTATGTTAAAAACTAGTATGGGAAAACCGTTAAAACCATAAGATCTGATAATGGGCCTGAGTTTAACTATGCTAAAATTTACCATAAAACTGGCATTACTCATCAACGTAGTTGTGTGGAAACCCCACAACAGAATGTCATTGTTGAGCGAAAACATCAACACATTCTAAATGTGGCCCGTAGTCTTATGTTTCAGTATAACTTGCATAAATCCTATTGGATATATGTTATTTCTCATGTCATTCATTTGATTAATAAGCTGCCTACTCCTATTTTGAAAAATAAGTGTCCTTATGAAATTATTCATAATGAACCCTCTACTTTTCTTGATCTAAAAGTTTTTTGTTGTCTTTGTTATGCTTCTACTTTGGAAAATAATAGGACCAAGTTTTATGCTAGGGCTAGAAAGGGATTTTCATTGGTTATAAAACTAGGATTAAAGGCTACATTGTCTTAGATATCAATACTAGAGAAATTTTCGTTAATAGAAATGTAATCTTTTATGAAAACATTTTCCTTTACAAAAATAGTGAATGCATAAACCAAACTGGATTCAGTACAAATGAACCCAACAACAGTGATTTTTAGGGTTAAATATGTTTTTGGTCCCTCAACTTTCAGTAAAAATTGAAATTAATCCCTCTTCAAAACTTTGACCCAATTTAGTCCCTCAACTTCAAAAATGCGTGAATTTAGTCCTTTTAACCAAATTTCTTTAAGTTTATTTGATGTTTCAAATGTGTTTCATGATCGTTTCTTAGCTAATATTGAAAAAAGAATGTGTCAAACGGTATAAACATCTCAAATGCTATCATGAAATAAATTTGAAATATTAAATAAACTTAACAAAATTTGCTTGAAAAGACTAAATTCATGCAGTTCTAAAGTTGGGGGACTAAATTGAGCTAAAGTTTCGAGGAGGGACTAATTTCAATTTTCACTGAAAATTAAGGGACCAAAAACATATTTAACCTTTATTTTTATGACTACATTGGCATTGAGAATGACTACATTGGCATTGAGAATGATACTGTTTCTACTGTCCAAACTAATTCTGACATACATATTGACAATAATTTTGCCAATGCTTTCAAGCAACCCTTGGAGACCACCATAGAAGTTGACCAGAATTCCACTCAAATCAGAAGGTCTGACAGAACTAAACGCATTCCAGACTACCTTAAAGATTATCATTATTAGGTCAATTATTCTGACTCTACACACAATTTTGTACACTTTAAAAATAATCTCAAAACACCTTATCCCATATCCACTGTTCTTTCCTATTATTCTTTATCTAAAAAACAACTAAATTTCACTCTTGCCATTTTCTTTACTAATGAACCACAATCTTATGTTGAAGCTTGCACTCAGTCTGGATGGATCAAGGCCATGGAAGACGAAATCCAAGCCTTACAAAGCCTTGGATTTTGCTCAGTTATGTTATAGGTTGCAAATGAGTATATAAAGTCAAACACAAGGTGGTCTCCTCCTTACTCTTGCAACAACCAAAAACTAACATTTACATCAATTAGATGTAGACAATGTCTTTCTTCATAGAGATATAATGAGACAGTATATATATATATATATATATATA
>Ga0214543_1001158_pt1 | contig 49763 bp, 39 predicted proteins | sample CNSS2metaG_FD_160094 | JGI IMG/M metagenome (GOLD analysis project Ga0214543, IMG submission 160094) | Root nodule microbial communities from cowpea collected in UCLA plant growth center, Los Angeles, California, USA - CNSS2 | ecosystem: Host-associated > Plants > Roots > Nodule | place: USA... | reverse complement strand
ATATATTCCTAGAATTAGAGCAATAATAATACTGACATGGATATAAATAAATGAATATTAATAAGAGATCAACAATTATAATAACAATAAGAGATAAAAAGTAGATGAGAAAATGAGTAGAAATATCCTGGGTTGAGGCACACATAGTTATATCCTTAGAGAGAAAATGCCCCTACTGCACAGGGCTAAACAAATACACAATAATATGTGTTTCAAATCAAATGCATTTCTCTCCCAAGATACAACAACCCGTCACATCGGTCAAGTGCAGCGAAGGATCTGTGAACCTTTTGAACACCATTGTCTTAAAGATAATATAGAGAAGAAAAGAATAACACTTTTAAGAAAGACTCTAGTGTTTGTTGTCTCTGTTGTTGTGTCTTTTCCCATGCACCTATGTGGTATTTATAGGTAGAAAAGGGAGACAAAGAAATAAATAGTAATAAGAATATAACCGTTAACCATAAAAAACATTAACCCATAAATTAAAGGTCTATAAAATCATGAGTAACAATCAGATTTATTTTAATTATTTATTTTTTAAATTATATTAAAATATTTTCAACAATCCTCCACATAATTTAAAAAATAAAATAAAACAAAATATATTATCTTTTAAAACAAAATATTGTAGTTCAGTGTAAGGAACCTTCCAGGTTTGACCCTTACACCTAGTGCTTATAAACTTCCTCTCGAGAAAATGCAGAGACTTGATTGTCTTGAGCTACATGCCCTATGACCAGGTTTTAGTAAATAACACATACAATATCGGTGTTCATTATAGGTTCTAATCAGTGGGTGCATGTTACAACCTTATGCATGTATCTTGTTTCATGAGTGTCACTTAGAGACTTGCCCATGTCTCACAATGGCAGCCCCACCAGCACACTCACTAGGTAAACCCTCAAATGGTGGTTTGTGACTTACACCCCTACAATAATTGTCATTGGATTTATTAAGATGTATTTTATAAAATAATGCACATATCTCAACCATTGGGTTTATTAAGAGGTCTTTTATAAAATAAGCATAATAATGCACCTACCTCAACCTTATTATTGCCACAATTTATAGTACACCTCACCATAGGAATGAGACATAAAATTTAATCAAATTATTTGGTATACTTTAGTCAACAACAACTTCGTTGTTACCCATTGAACTTCATTCCATGGGATCGCCATTCATGTGGAGATGGGTGTCCATTGTTGCAACAAATTTATGAGTTATAGTCTCATTCCCCTCGATGATTCGAATAATTGTTGTTGATGCATCAACCTTTTGATAAACAGATCTACAATAATTCTTTTTGACCTGACAAAGTCAAGAGAGATAACCATGAGTAATTAAGTTTCTAATACATTTGTCTATCATCATTATATGTCAATTATTCATTAACATTTTTACTAGAAACTTCAAATATAACAATTGATTGTCATGATGCATTGAACAAATGGAATAATTTATGCTTGCATAGTAGATCATGATAGAACAACAACTTTTTAACATATTTCCATGATAGGGCACCTTCATCCAAGGTTAAAACATAATCATAACCAATATTTGATATTTTGCCACTAGAATCAATATCCAATTCACATTAATATATATCATTCAATAATCTCAAAAAATTGGACATATTGCCATAAGTAGACACAAATAATATTATCACTAGATGGCAAAACAGTACTAGAGGTATATTTTCACTCACTTCAAAATATATAACCAATAATTTTTGTTTCTATTAAGAGGTATGTTAACCATTGCAAGATAACTCCCACACTTTGAAATATTTTAAATGTGATTCTTTTTTCTTTCATAACTCATAACAAATTTTATCACAATCTATTGTGTTCAAAATATGGTAAACAGGATATAAAATTTCACTAATATAATGTTAGGCAAGCTAGAACTTGTAGAATAACATTTACCATATCAGAACATTTCTTTTTTCTTTCTTTCTTTCGCTGCACCATTAGATTAACAATATATGAAAATGTTGCTTAATGAATAATACCATGAATTTCACATAAAAACACTCAATTATAAAGACATGTATCATCACTTCTCTATTTAATTAATTTTGTACCTCAAAATTTCATAATTTGAATGGTCTCTAACCAAAATTTATCAACTTCTCAAATATTATAATAATATCATGTCATAAATCACAACTTAACATTTTGTAATAATCAAAGAAAACTTATAAATATTTTATTATAAGATAAAGATACTTAACTCAAACAAATCATCACAAATATATTATTTACCAACCAAAACACATGTCTAGAAATAATAATCTTATTGCACTTGGAAATCACTTCATAACCTTGTTGAGCACAAGAAAGTTTCTAAATTCAGAAACATGAAAAACTTTTTTTTTTTTTTAATAATTTCTGGAAGACAAGTTTAGTTTTTACTTGACCATCCCTTCAATTTTTGATACGAAGATTTCTTCTTTTATCAGCATTTACATTATCTTAAACATGATATCAATTAAAATAATTCATTTTAATTTCATGGCATAAACAATAATTTTGAATTCATAAATTTGATAAAGATTATACTTATTATCAGTCATTTTTTTCATATAAATATCAAGCTAATTTTCTTTCCTTGCAAATGCAAAGTTTCACAACTCAATAATAGTTTTAGTATGAAAAATTATTTTATAATTGTTTTCATACAAAACAATTAAATTATATTCATGATATGGAACAACTTTATCAATGGTAAGAGTAGACAATATTGAAGCATGAATTAATATAACAACAAAAACATTAGCTTTAGACATCATAAAAAATTGTTCAATGAGAAGGAATTTCATTTATCCATAATTTCATTTATTGTTACCAATAGAAATAGAAACAATTATACACACAAGATTTTAGGCTTAGTTGAAACTGATTTAATTATAACCATAAGAAACACTCATAACATGTGTTTTCAGTCTTCAACTATATTTTTTTTAATTTTAGAAATGAATACAAACGAGTAATCAAAAAATAGAAATAACAAGAACTTATTTTTCTCTCTAAGAATGTTAGAAAATGATTACTCAAATAATACTAATAATAATAAAAATATAAAATAATATAATAATAATAATTAGAGCACTAATAATACTAACATGGATATAAATAAATGAATATTAATAAGAGATCAACAATTATAATAACAATAAGAGATAAAAATTAGATGAGAAAAGGAGTAGAAATATCCTGGGTTGAGGCACGCATAGTTATATCCTTAGAGAGAAAACGCCCCTACTGCACAGGGCTAAACAAATACACAATCATATTTGCTTCAAATCAAATGTGTTTCTCTCCCAAGATACAACAACCGGTCAGATCGATCGAGTGTAGCGAAGGATCTCCGAACCTTATGAACACCATTGTCTTAAAGATAATATAGAGAAGAAAAGAATAACACTTTTAAGGAAGACTCTAGTGTTTATTGTCTCTGTTGTTGTGTCTTTCCTTATGCACCTATGTGATATTTATAGGTAGAAAAGGGAGACAAAGAAATAAGTAGTAATAAGAATATAACTGTTAGCCATAAAAGACATTAACCCATTAATTAAAAGGTCTATAAAATCATGAGTAACAGTCACATTTATTTTAATTATTTATTTTTTAAATTATATTAAAATATTTCCAACATATATATATATATATATATATATATATATATATATATATATAAGCATAATAATGTATATACCTCAACCTAATTATTGCCACAATTAGTACACCTCATCATAGGAATGAAGGAATGAGACATAAAATTTAATCAAATTAGTTGGTGTACTTTAGTCAACAACAATTTTGTTGTTACCCATTGAACTCCATTCCATGAGATCGCTATTCATGTGGAGATGGGTGTCCATTGTTACAACTAATTTATGGGCTTTATTCCCCTCGACAAATCAAATACCTGATGATGCATCAACCCTTTGATAAGTAGATCTGCAATATCTATTTCTAACTTGATAAAGTCAAGAGAGATAATACCATGAATAATTAAGTTTCTAATAAATTTGTCTCTTATTCTCATATGCCCTTTTTTTCATTGACATTTTTACTAGAAACTTTAAATATAACAATTTGATCGTCACAATGCATTTAAAAATAGGAATAATTTATGCTTGCATAGTAGATCAAGACAAAACAACAACTTTTTAACATATTTCCATGATAGTGCACCTCCATCCAAGGTTAAAACATAACCATAAGTAGTAGTTAATTTTGTGTCACCATAATCAATATCCAATTTACATTAATATATCCTTCAATAATCTCAATAAATTGGACATATTGAATGCCATAAATAGAAGAAACACAAATAATACCACTAGATGACAAAAATAGTATTAGAGGTGTATTTTCACACACTTTAGAATATATAACCATGAATTTTTATTTATTTTATTAAGAGGTATATTAACCATTGCAAGACACCCCCACACTTTGAAATATTATAAATGTGGTTCTTTTCTCTTTCATAACTCATAAGAAGCTTTATCACAACCTTTTATGTTCAAAAAATGACAAGCAAAATATAAAGTTTCATTAATATAATGTTCGACAAGCTAGAACTTGAAGCATAACATTTACCATATCAAACAAAATCATTTTTTTTCTTTCGTTGTACCATTAGATTACCACTATATGAACTTAATGAATAATACCATGAGTTTCACACAAAAACACTTATTTATACAGACCTGTATACTCATTTCTAAAGACATGCATTCATCACTTCCCTTTTTAATTAATTTTATACCTCAAAATTTTATAATTTGAATGATCTAACTAAACTTCTCAACAATTGTAATAATAGTATGTCATATATCACAATTTATGTTTGTAATGATCAAAGAAAAAAATACTAAATATTTTATTATAAGATCAAATTACTTAACAAACCATCACAAATATATCATTTACCAACCAAAACACATGTCTACAAATAATAATCCTATTGCACTCAAAAACCACTTCATAACCTTGTTGAGCAACAAGGAAGTTTCTAACTCCAGAAACATCAAAAACTCCTTATTTAAAAAATAAGACAATTTCTATAAGGCAAGTTTAATTTTATTTGATCATCTCCTCAATTTCTGATATGATTTTTTTTAATCAACACACACATGATCATAAGCATGATATCAATTAAAATAATTCATTTTAATTTCATGTCATAAACAATGTTTTTAAATTCATAAGTTTGATTAAAAAAATTATTATCAGGCATTTTTTTCATATAAATATCAAGATAAACTTTTTTCCCTTGCAAATGCATAGTTTAGTTCAAGTGTTTTTCATAACAGAATAGTTATTTTAATATGGCAAATTATTTCATAAATTTTTTCATACAAAACACTTAAAATATATACATGATATAGAACATCTTAATAGGTTGTAAGAGTAGAAGACATTAAAGCATAAATTAATATAATAGAAAAAATATTAGCTTTAGAAATCACCAAAAAAAAAATCAGTGAGCAAAAATTTCATCTATCCATAATTTCATTTTTTGTTATCAATAGAAAACAAAAATAATCATAATCTCACAAACACATTAATTTATAAAAATGTTTTGAGAGTCTTCTCCTTATATTGTCTTTAATGTTAGAAATGAATAAGAGTTTTTTCTCTAAGAATGTTAGAAAATGAATAAATAAATAACACTAATAATAATAATAATAAAAATATGAATAATATAATAATTATTATTATTATTAGAGCAATAATAATACCAAGATATATATATATATATATATGAATAAAATAATATTAATCAGACCCAACAATTCTTATAACAATAATAGATACAAAATAAATAAAGAAAATAGTATAAATATATTGGGTTGAGACACACAAAGCGCTCTCCTTAGAGAGAAGATGCCCTTACTGCACAAGGTAAAACAAAATCATATGCATTTTTCTCTCAATATACAACAACCCGTTAGATCGATCGAGTGCAGCGAAAGATCTCTGAACCTTATGAACATCTATATCTTAAAAGATAGTATAGAGAAAAATACAGAACACTTCACTTTTATCTGGCCTCTAGTGTTTCTTGTGTCTATTCTCATACAAATAATGTGTATATAAAATATTAATTTGTAATACAAAATATAGTCGTTAACCATAAATAACATTTATCCATAAAAAGTTCATAAAAGTATTAGTAACCGTAAGATAATATTTTAATTATATATTTTTTAAATTATATTAAAATATTTCTAATGACTCTTAGAGAAGAGTTTTTAGAAAGACTATTTTCAAGTGTTGAGATTCTTTTATGAAATTTCTATTTATAATTAAGCATTTTATTATTAAAATAATATGATTGTTATAAAATAAAGCTAATAATAAGGAGAAGAAGGAAGAAAAGAGAATGAGAAAATAAGGAGCAACTTTTCTATGTGTCTTATTATTGATAGGAAGAGTTCTATTTATAGATACAACATGGTAACCCATAAAGGATACAAATCAAATAGTTAATACAAATATTTACAAGAAGAGCAATGAATCATATGAGTATCAATCATATGAGTAAATGTATCAAATCAATGGATGACCATTAATTCATAACACTCCCCCTTGGGTGTCCATTGATAAGAGAATATGCCTTTTAAAACTTTACTAGTAAAAACCCTTTAGGATAAAAACCTAGTGAAGGAAAAAAATTACATCATTCTATATAATATTGTTCTTTATATCTTCTATATCTCCCCCTCATGTAAACTTACATCATTAAGATGACGAAGTCCAATATTGTGAACAATTGCTCAAAAGTTCTCCTTAGCAAAGACTTTGTAAATAAATATGCTAGATTTTCACATGAGCGAATCTTTTGGATCTCTACATCACCATTTCTTTGAAGATCATGAGTGAAAAAGAATGTTGGAAGGATATGTTTTGTTTTGTCTCCTTTAATATATCATTCTTTCAATTGAGCAATGCATGCATTATTGTCTTCATATATGGTTGTTGATTTCATTTTTCCCGAGGATAAACCACAAGTTTGTCGCACATGTTGAATTATAGACCTTAACCAAACGCATTCACAACTTGCCTCGTGTAATGCTAAAATTCTCGCATGATTTGATGATGTGGCTATTATTGTTTGTTTCACAGACCGCCATGAAATTGTTGTGCTACCACATGTGAACAAATATCCTGTTTGTGATCGACCATTATGATGATCTGATAAATAGCCTGCATCTGTATAACTTATTAGATCTATTTTGGAATCATTTGGGTAAAATAAGCTTATATTCATAGTGCCCTCAAGGTAACAAAGTATTTGTTTTACTCCATTCTAATGTCTTCTTGTAGGTGAAGAATTATATCTTGCTAACAAATTTACAACAAATGTTATATCAGGCCGAGTATAATTAGCAAGATACATTAGTGCTCATATAACACTAAGATATGGTACTTAGGGACCAAAAAGTTCTTCATCTTTTTCTTGAGGTCTAAAAGAATCTTTATCAACATCTAACGACCTCACCACCATTGGAGTACATAATGAATGAGATTTGTCCATATAGAACTTTTTAAGCACTTTCATTATATAAGCTTCTTGATGTACAAAAACATTTTTGTTTAAATACTCAATTTGTAATCTCAAACAAAAAATTTTCCTTTTCAAGATCCTTCATCTCAAATTCTTTCTTTAAGCAATCAATTGCCTTTGTGAACTCATTAGGAGTTCCAACGATGTTTATGTCATCTACATAAACAATAATTATGGCAAATTTATTTTTGGATCTTTTCATATAAATAGAAAAACAAATAGGATCATTTCTATATCATTCTTTAATAAGTACTCGATAAGACGATTATGCTACACACGTCCTGATTGCTTTAATCAATAAAAGGGTTTTGTTCAATTTTATTGAATAACCCTCTTTAGAAATTTTCTTGTTGGGCAAATAAAATCCTTCAAGAATTTACATATAAATATGATTCTCAAGAGAACCATACAAATAGTTTGTAACATCATCCATTAGATGTAAATGTAAACCTTATTGTGTAACTAAGATAATCAAATATTGCAATGTTGTTTCATCCAATACCAATGAATATGTCTTTTCACAAATCAATATCAAGTTTTGTGAAAAATCTTGAGCAACCAATTGTGTTTTGTATCTAACAATTTCATCATTCTTAATTTGATTTTTGTGCAAAAATCCATGTACCCAATGGGTTTCACAACTTCAGGTGTGCGAACTATAAGTCCAAAAACCTTTCATTTAACAAGCAAATCTAATTATGCTTCTTTGCATATTTCATTTTGGCCAATCTTTTCTTTGTCGACAATCTTCAATAATCATTGGTTATTGATCCTCATTGTCATTCATATCATTCATCGTTATATTATATGTAAAAGTTTCGTCAATGTTGACTTCATTTTGGTTCCATATTATATGATTCATGACATAATTTATTGAGATCTCATCATTTTCAACAATTTCAGGTACCTAAGGTTCTTCTGGAACCGAATCATTAATTATGTCAAAAGAATCTTTTGGGACTTTTACTCCCTCGATTAGGCCATCTTTCCTTTTTCCCTTTTTCTCATCCGATGATTTTTATCTTTGGAATCGACAGGCTTTCCACGCTTCAGACATGTTTGAGATTCATTTGCTATATTAGATTGTCCAACAAGAATATCAATTCTAATTGGAGCATTAACAATGGGTATAGGTGACTTAGTTACCCTTTTTTGTGTCAGTAAAAGCATCTGGTAATTGGTTGGCCAATTTTTGTAAATATTATTCGTTGAATTTCTAGTTCACATTCTTTTGTACGAGGATCAAGATAAGATAATTCATTCCAACCAATATCCTTTTCCAGTTTCTTTCTTTCTCCCCCTAACGTTGGAAAAAACTGATTCAACAAATGGAGCTGTAAATAAGTCACTTGTTGATGGTTCAAAATATTTTATTATTGACGGAGAATCATATCCAATATTTATTCCTAAACGTCTTTGAGGACCCATCATAGTCCTTTTTGGTGGGGAAATTGGGACATATAAAGAACATCCAAAAATTCTTAAATGAGAAATGTTAGGTTGCTGACCAAAAACCAACTATAGAGGAGAGTATTTGTCATAACTAGTTGGTCTGATGGGAATCAATACTACAACATGCATAATTGCATATCCCCAAGTAGTAATTGGAAGATTAACTTTCATAAGTAATGGTCTTGCAATCAATTTTAGATGTTTTATCAATGATTTTGCAAGTCCATTTTAAGTATGAACATGTGCTACTGGATGTTCAACGTCAATTCCAATTGACATACAATACTCATTAAAAACATGAGATGTAAATTCACCAGCATTATCAAGACGAATTTTCTTAATTGGATAATCTGGAAAGTGGGCTCTTAACTTGATCAATTGTGCTAAAAACTTAGCATATGTCTGATTTCGAGTTGATAGTAAACAAATATGTGACCATATAGTGGATGCATAAATTAATACCATGAAATATCTAAATGATCCACATGATGGGTGTATTGGACCACAAATATCACCCTGTATTCGTTCTAAAAATGAGATTGAATCATTTCTAATTTTTTTTGGTGATGGTCTTATTATCAACTTTCCCTACGAACATGCAGTACATAAGAAATCATTGAACTGAAGAAGTTTTTGACTTTTAAGTGGATATCCACACAAGTTTTCAACTATTTTTCATATCATGATATATCCAAGATGACCAAACTGATCATGCCAAATAAGAAATTTATTTTTATGTGTAAGCTTCTAGCTTACATTGACATGCATCTCAATCGCATTAATGTATGTGTAGTACAAGCCATAAGAGAAGGCAGATAATTTCTCCAATACACATTTTTTTATTCGACTCAATTCGAGTGATATAAAGATATTCAATATTTCCTTCATTATTTGTCTCAATATGATATCCATTTAAATGAGTATCCCTGAAACTTAATAAGTTTCTATTGGACATACGAGAATAAAATGCATTTTTAATTTGCAATCTTGTACCTCTTGGTAAAAGTATAGTAGCTCTTCCGGAGCCTTCAATTATATTTGTAGTACGAGAAATAGTACTAACATTGAATTCTCGCATTACCAAACAAGAGAAAAATTTATTGCTCTTGAGAATTGTATAAGTTGTTGCACTATCAATAAGACATATATCCTCATCATTGGTGCTAGTGCTAACATTCATTCTTCATATAAACATAAATATTAATATGAGAAAATATTTTTTTTAACACTCTCATAACCAATGAGGTGATCAATGCTTCCATTTGGTTTAAGAAAATAATAATATCAAGATGAGTAGCATCCATATGGCCTTAATCAGAATCACCATCTTCATAAACAAAGTGTGTTTCTATGTTCTTCTCATTATTTGTAAGATGTTTTGGTGTATAATAAGTACAACTCAAATGGCCTTTACCATCGTAATGATAATATATACTTTCATCTTATTTGCCAATATTTTCACATTTTTCTTTTCCCTTTTTCACATTATTGTGCCACTTTTGGTAACAAAATGTGTCTTTGAAATTTTCTTTATAATCATGTCCATAATCAATATCACGATCATGAAAATATAGATCAAATGTTGTTGCATTCACTTTAGGGAATGAAACAAAACCAATTGGACAAGTTTCATGATATTCTGTCAAAAGTCCTTGCTTTGTTCAGTCATACAAAGGTATGAAATAAATTTATAATATTTATTGTTGCATTCACTTCTGGGAATGAAGAGCAGATTAGGCGGATCTCACGATTTTTCATCAAAAGCTTCATCGCTTTGTTCAGCCATACAAAGACATGGAATAAATTCATAATATTTGTGAAATATCTTTTCATAATATTGTTGTCGTAAGAGCAAATTAGTTGCTTAGATACTTTATTTATTTCTTTAATGGTATCCCAAGACCCATTGCATCTAAATGTAATTCTTCCTTATAATATCAAGGATGACAAATTCAAAATGTGCAAGATTTGACAAGTTAAAAATTAGTACATAAAATAACAGTAATAATCATCATAAAAACAATAATAATAATCACCATCATAATAAAAATAAAAATAATAAGACGGAGATGAAAATTGGTAAAGTCAAACAATTATTATCACAAGAATAAGAATAGAAAGTAAAATTGTAAGTGAAGAAAGAATTAGAAAGAGCTTGGATTGAGACATGCAGAACATTGTCGTTAGAGAGAAAAAACTTCTATTAGTCCACATTTGATTGGAGCGCATCGTGTTGATAATGTGTTATAAAATAAAACTAATAATAAAGAGAACAGGGAAGAAGGAAAAATGAGAAAATAGGAAACAACTTTTTTGTATATTAAATCGTTGTACGACCATTAATTCATAACAAAGATTTCATTATTTTAAAAGATTGTCATTTCTAATATACTATTTTCTAAGTTCTCACACGTTAAAAATGTGTCTCAAATTGAATTTATATTTTTATTACAACTTATATGGTCGTGGTTACCGGGTTAAAGATTTAAAATTGAATTATGATTAGAATTGGAAAAGATTTATAAAATTATAAATTATAATATATATATATATATATTAATTTAATTTTAATTGAAACTAATTTAGTTAAGAAGGAGAAGAATATAATAGGAAAGTATTTATAAATTTAAATTTTGATTTGAATTTTTGTTTCAATAGACACTCCATTTGTTAAAAAAGTGAATAAATGTTAATATTTTCAGTAATGGAGATCAAATTAATACGTTATCACCGTATTTGGGACCCTCTGACTAATTAATTTTTTATTAATTTTTAATTGAAATATGTTAAGTTGAGATAAGATAAAATTTTAATTGTATAACTTTTAATTTTATTTAAACTGAGTTTATAGCTAAAACAAGTGAATAAATGGTACAACAAACAATTTGATGAAAACAAGATCAACACAATTTTATGATTTCGCTGGATGGTTCCGATGATTTTACAGTTTTATTTGACAATTTTAATGATTTTAATGATATACAATAATGAGTATCTAATTTAAAAATATTTTATAAAATCATGTAATTTTACGATTTCATAAATTAAATTTTGATTGTAAATAAAAAATTGAATAATTTTGTACAATAATTTTTAGATTGGATAATTTGATTATTTTAACTTTTAAATTAATAAATATTTTTCACTTATCTTTATTTCTTAGTTTTAGTTATGATATTTATCTTTTCGATGGTGGTCAGCTTTGTCAGAAATGCCTCCTACTATCCAACCCCTTCATTCTCCCACCTGCACTTATTAATGATTTTAATTTTTATTGATAATGTAATAAATGCATTGAAAATTTCGATGTCAGCACATAGAAGTAAATAAACAATATCTTAAATAATTTTATATTTCAAATGTCATTAATTACATATTTGTATTTTTCTTATATTATGAACATACTAAGAAATAATTTCCCCATCTTACTTTTCCAACAAATTCATATTTGGCTTTTTGGAGTCCGTAAATGAATACAATTTACCGGTTATTTTTAAGTTAGATAAAGGGATAATTAATATATATATATATATATATATATATATATATATATATATATATATATAAATCCTTTAGATAATATAATATTAAATAAAATTTGATCTGTAACTTTTATTTTTGAAAAAAAAAATTCATAAATATTATATTTGTGTATTTAATATTCATAAATAAAAATTAAAAATTAATTAAATAATAAAATAATTACATTTTAATATTGTTAAAAATTTAATTAAATATAAAAAATTTATATTAAGAAAAAAACTAATAAAAAAATAGTTTTAAACATCTAAAAATAAAAAAAAAAACATAAGAAAGTATAAATTAACAGAAAAATCAACAAAAAAATTAGTATTAAACATCTAAAAATATTACAAAAAAAAAAGAACAATTAAAGTATCAATTTGAGACTTAATTGAATTTTTTTTTTTATTAGTAGATATCTTAAAAATTCCAAAGTTCTTGTTTTATAATAGTAAGTTATTGTCAAAAAATTTAAAAGGGTATTTTTGTCTTTATAAAATTTATTATGTGCATTTATACTATTTTAATTATTTCGTCTTTCAATGTAAAAATGATGATAGCAAAACACAATTATTATTCCTTAACCGGTGCCCTTATGGCATTGGTTAGCAATGCATTCTCCTTTTAATATTAATTCAGAGATTTATATTTAAAGACTATTAATACTAATTTGGTCTCAAATTTGAGAGGGACCAAATTGCTTCATTTTAAGAAAAAACAGGACCAAATTGGATAAAATTATAAATAAGGGGACAAAATTGGAAACAAGCACTGTCAGGTGACAATAATATGACACATGGCATTGTATAATTTAACGAAAAGGACAAAAAGACAAAAATGCTCATAAATATTGTATATGTGTATTTAATATTTTATTTAATGTTCTTAAATAAAAATTAAAAACTAATTAAATAATAAAATAATTATATTTTAATGTTGTTAAAAATTTAATATAATTAAATATAAAAAAGTTTATATTAACAGAAAAACCAATAAAAAATAGTGTTAAACATCTAAAAATTAAAAAAAAACATAAGAAAGTATAAATTAACAGAAAAATCAACAAAAAAATTTACTGTTAAACATTTGAAAATGTTAAAAAAAAAAACAATTAAAGTGTCAATTTGAGACTTAATTGATTTTTTTTTTCTTTTTAGGAGAGACCTTACAAATTTCAAAGTCCTTGTTTTATAATAGTAAGTTGTTGTACTTTATTTAGACAAAAGAACTTTATATTTAAAGACTATTAATACTAATTTGGTCTCAAATTTGAGAGTGACCAAATTGCTTCATTTTAAGAAAAAACAGGACCAAATTGGATAAAATTATAAATAAGGGGACAAAATTGGAAACAAACATTGTCAGGTGACAATAACATGACATGTGACATTGTATGGACACCACGTTAACGTCAATTTAACAGAAATGACAAAATTGAACATTTTTAAAAAATTATAGGACTAAATTGAACAAATGAAAAATTAGGAGTCTTTTTAAGAATTCGAAAAAAATTAGAAGACCAAATTTTTTCTCCATAAATTTAATGAAAAGTATATTTCAAATGTTACATATTTGTATTTTTCTTATATTATGAACATAGTAAGAAATAATTTCTCCATCTTACTTTTCCAACAAATTCATATTTCGTTTTTCAAGTATGTAAATGAATACAATTTACTAGTTATTTTTAATATGGGTGTTGCTAACTAATGTCCTTATATCACTAGTTAAAGATAATTAATATATATTAGATCCTACAAAAGTATATAGATAAGTATAATATTAAATAAAATTTGACCTTATAATCATTAATGTAACTTTAATGCTCATAAATATTATATATGTGTATTTAATATTTTATTTAATGTTCATAAATAAAAGTTAAAAACTAATAAATAATAAAATAATTATATTTTAATGTTATTAAAAATTTAATATAATTAAATATAAAAAAGTTTATATTAACAGAAAAATCAATAAAAAATAGTGTTAAACATCTAAAAATTAAAAAAAAAACAACATAAGAAAATATAAATTAACAGAAAAACCAACAAAAAAATTAGTGTTAAATATGTAAAAATGTTACAAAAAAAAGAAAAGAAGAACCATTAGAGTATCAATTTGAGACTTAATTGAATTTTTTTCTTTTTAGTAGAGATCTTAAAAATTTCAAAGTCTTGGTTTTTGTAAGTTATTGTCTAAAAATTTAAAAGGATATTTTTGTCTTTATAAAATTTATTATGTGCATTTATACTATTTTAATTACTTTATTTAATTATTTCAGTTTTCAATGTAAAAATGATGATACCAAAGCACATTTATTATTCCTTAATCAGTGTCCTAGGGACACTGGTTAGCATTTTCTTTTTAAGATTAATTCTCATACTTTATTCAGAGAAAAAAACTTTATATTTAAAGTATTAATATTAATACTTGTTTTCTTTTCATAAATTTAATGAAAAGTATTTTAACATATTTAAAAATATTGTATAATTATTTTCAAATAAAGGTTAAATTAATTAATATTTATTATCACAATAATTAAATTCAAATCTAAATTTTATTAAGAATGAATTTAGTATAGAAATGTACGAAGTTTTAATGAGTATTAAAATTTTTCGAGAGAAGTACTTTTTTTTTATGTGATTCTATTTATAAGATTGTAGCCATTCAAATTTCTCATGTGAGCAAGATTTGGTTCTAGAGTCAAATATTTTCTCAAAAATAAAAAAGTAATAAAAAAAAAATTTTATTTAAGTAAAATTATTGTCTCTAATAATAAATTTATGAACAAAAATTTATTGATTGATAAAGTGTGACCAAATACATACATTAAAAAAATTATTATAAAAAGTAAAATATTTTTATATAAACTAAAATTAATTATTACATATAAGTTAAGTTATAAAATTCTTTGAAAATAAGTTTTTCAAATGATTTATAATATACATGTAGATTAATTTCAATTTGTGTTTCTTTTTCTAACTTCTCATAAATTTATCAAAGAAGATAAATAAAATTTAACTTTAGATTACCGTTATTAGTTAGTCTGAAAATGTCAAAAAGAAGCATCTGTTTCAGTGAAAAGAATTGACCGTGCAATTTTGTACAGGATCAATTCTTTCTGTACTGGTAAAACACTTTATCAGCATGATCCAAAATAGGGGTCTAAACAGAAAAAATGAGAGTTTGGAGGAAATGCGGAAATAAGTAAAAGACTAAATATGCGATGAGGGCTCTGACCTATGAGCTGACATTGGCAACAATTACTACAGAGATAGTTGGTGAAGAAACCAGCAACTGTTTCTGAGTTTTTCAGCCTTAAAAGACTCTCTTCTCTCTTTCAATTCTCTCTCTCAAACAACACAGCCTTTTCATCAAAATCAGCCACTGTTTCAGCTAACTCTCCATCACTTGGTATCCCCTCTTGCTCCTTGCATGTCTAGTGAAGAATCACCAATTTTTTCATGATTTTTTTTTAATCTTTCTACAAGCAAAATCTCTTCCTTCCCGATCCTTTCTTTCCTTTTTGTTTTCTTTGCGTTCAAGATTATTTCTAAATTCCAGTTGTTTTTGCTATTCTAGATTCTAATTGTTTTTACTGTTTTTACCCCCTTCTGGGTGAGTTTCAGAAGATGATATTTTAGTCTTGTGAGTAATGTCTGAAATTGGACTGAAATCACTGTATTCACCATTCCAAAGGACATTTTTTTGGATGTTTTTATTTGTTACTGTATGATTGGTGATACTCTCTCAGATTGCTCTTTTGGATGTCTATGTTATGGGTAATCAGGGTCATCATCCCTGTTGCTTTCCCAATTCTGGACACATATCATTTTCAGTTTATCTTTATCAATAGAATCTATTTTAGATATTATCATATAATTTTCTTATCAGATACTAATTAGATCACACTGATTACCAATTTATTTCAGTGGTTCAAGTACTCCGGTGCTGGTAGAAGATGGGAACAAGTGAATGGCACATTGAACGAAGAGCTAGCTTTGGCAGTGAATCCACCATAGCAAGAGAGCCAGGAAATGTACCTGAGAGTGGGTCACTCTCTATAGTTGTGCTTGGTGCTTCCGGTGATCTTGCTAAGAAGAAGACATTTCCCGCACTTTTTCACCTATACCGGCAGGTAAAGCAGAACCTTGGTGGATAATGCTGATTGGCGTTTGATAACCTTTGTCCAAGTGAGGAATATTAAGTGCTGATGATCATGGAACTGATACTGGACTAAGGGACGCATTGCAGAATGTGTTTCATAATACCGTGACTCTCTTTTGTGTGAAAAGATTCTATTCACTTGTTCTACATGTTCTGACATTAAAATTAAATGTCCCATTACTAGTTCGTCATTTTGTGGAAAATTTCCTGGAAAATTTTATAAGATTGTTCCCTTAAATCAACTATTTCCAACCTTTAGCGTCCTTATTTGCAGGGATTCCTACCACCTGACGAAGTTCATATTTTTGGCTATGCAAGGACAAAAATCTCTGATGATGAATTGAGAGACCGGTTGCGGGGGTAAGATTTTTTGTCAAAATAAAAGTCTATGTCCTTTTCTAATGATTTCTGTGAAGAGTAAATACATATATATATATATATATATATATATATATATATATATATATATATATATATATATATTAATTTGATGTTGCTGGATTGTGTTTGCAATTGCAGTTTTGTCCTTAAATTGTGCAAGTAGTTAATGCAGCATACTTGAAGGATGTTTATTTTCTTTTAGCCAAACAATCTATTGTGAAATTTTTTCTGTGAACAGTATGTCATGAATTTTAGTTATGTGCTTCTTTCACCAAGTTGTTTTAATGTATGCTTCATCCTATCCTATTAACTCAAGTATTATCTTGATACATGTTTAAACTATTTCTAAGCCAAACAAATATGATTTGATGTGCAGCTATCTTGTTCCTGAAAAAGGTGCATCTGCCCAACAGTTGGAGGATTTAGAGAAGTTTTTAAAGCTGGTTAGTACTATTTGGTTGTCTTGAACCACTTTACTAATATTCTGTGGGTCGTACTTAACAATTTTTTGGTTGATTTAAAATTATCATTCCCTGTCTCCCCGTTTCTTCTTTTCAGATCAAATATGTATGTGGCTCTTATGATTCTGAGGATGGCTTTCGCCTGTTGGATAAAGAGATTTCAGAGCACGAATATTTGAAAAACAGTGTAGAGGGATTATCTCGGAGGCTTTTCTATCTTGCTCTTCCTCCTTCGGTATATCCATCTGTTTGCAAGATGATCAAGACTTGTTGCATGAATAAATGTAAGTTTATCATGCAATGTATGACATTGATAATTACCTTTTTGGTTGCAAATGTTTTAAAAGGACCACTTTTTTGAGGGAGGGTCGTGGATAGAATAGCAACAGTGATCCATAGTTCAACATTAGTCTTCTCCGAACCACAGGACCCACTTTAAGAAGCTCTTATTTTTTTAATTTTATTTAAATATAGGATACTTGTGTAATTTCGAGCAAGATCTTTTTCCTGACAAAATGGAGCTAATAGTGGTTATTGCTTAGAGATATAGCTCCTTCCAGTGGTTTGGCATAAGATTTTGGCTTCACAAGATTGTTACTGGTGGTTGTATTACATTTATGGTTTTTAGATAAAAGGAAAGAATAGTGGAAAAACTTGAACTTTGTATTAGGCAGCTAGCATTTGCAAAACGGATTTTTGGCTTCAAATCATATTCAGTCCCGTTTCTTTATCAGCACAGACTAAAACTTTTTGTGACGAGAACAGTTATCTTTACTATATTCTTTTACATTTCAAGTTTCAAGGTTTCTGTTTATTATCCACAAATCAAATTCTGTTTGTATTGATATATGGCTGCATCTGGTTCCTTTTCTTAGCTGATCTTGGTGGATGGACACGTGTTGTTGTTGAGAAACCTTTTGGTAGGGATCTACAATCTGCTGAGGAACTCAGCACTGAGATCGGAAAGTTGTTTGAGGAACCACAGATTTACCGTATTGATCATTACTTGGGAAAGGAACTAGTGCAGAATTTGGTATTTAATGATTACGCAATGGCTCACTTCTAATTTTGTGTCATGAATCTTGTCTGATGACTAATCCATTTTATTTAACGTACCCTGGCAGTTGGTACTTCGCTTTGCAAATCGGTTTTTCTTGCCTCTTTGGAACCGCGACAACATTGACAACGTGCAGGTGAGAATTTTTAATTGTTAAAGAGTTACAATTTTTGGTTAACAGTTACTTAAATTTCCTCTGTTCAACTTGTTCATACCCAAAATAAGCATGGTTCTCCCAATATGGAAAAAGGTGGTATTCATGAGAAGCCAAATTTGTGCTTCTAATAATTGATTGCACAGTTGATGATTAAGATAAAAAATAGATCCATCCTTAGAAGATTCTCCAATATTTAAGTCATTAAGAACAAGAAAAATTATAGAAATATGAATATAAAAGTGGGTAAGAGAATTTAATGAGATGGATATGTATTTATAGACTTTTAAACTCTTGAATAAAGGCAGAAAAGATAATGAAAATAAGTATAAGATATAGTTCGTTATTGAGTACCTACAAAAGAATATCATTATTCAGTTACAACTAATATTTTTTATCATATATATATATATATATATATATATATATATATGTTATCTGGATAGCATATAAATAATTTGTTAGATATATTAAGTTAGAAAAATATCTCTGAATATCTCTAAATATCTACTACACAACAGTAAGGAAATGTACTGTTTGTCAAGCTCTAGCAATTCATAGTCTGTCCTATCATATGTATCCACCTTTTTTCATTCTTCATGTTTTACAACCATCTCAAATATGGCTTAACTGTCTTTTGTTGCCTAATCCATTTAACTACTGCATTGCCAAAGTTGGCAAGCCACACTTTTAAACTTGAATGGGCTATTAACTCTTTTGCAGATAGTTTTCAGAGAGGATTTTGGAACTGAAGGCCGTGGTGGATATTTTGACCAGTATGGGTATGTGCGGAAATTTGTTTAAGCGAAGTTCTCAAATGACTAGTGATTTCCAATTGTAGATTATGGAATGAAATGATAATGGAAGAAAATAAGTTTCTGCTTGCCAATTTTAATTTTGTTGCTGATATTGAATAGGAATTTCTAATTTTGTTCCTACTACTTCCATGGTTGAAATATTTTTGTGGATTTTTCAATAATTATTTTAAAATTTAGTTATGATTATTTATTGCAGTAAAGAAACCAAAATCGTCAATTCACTGTGTTTTTATTTTGCAGAATTATTCGAGATATTATCCAAAACCATCTGCTGCAGGTGATGCCCTGCTTTTTAATGAAAGAGTTTCATATACTGACTTTTATAATTATGATTGTATTGTGAAGTAGGAACTTCTAATGAATAATGAGATACAAAAATAATACTTGAATTCACGTCTCTCGTCGGTTGAAATTTTATTAAGGGTCTGCTTGATAAAACTAAATTTTATCATAAAATCTTCAATGCTACCATGTTGAAATAAGTTATTAGCAGTGATTGAAACTACAATTGTTAACTATTTAATGTGCACCGAAGGAAACTTTGGCATTTAAAAAGATAAATAAAAGGAAACTACTCAAACTAGTAATTCAATGATTGAACTGTGGACAGCCTTGTGCCGATCCTTTTGATTTGCTGAATATCTGAAAACTGTCACTTAAAATTTATTTTTATAATGTACTAAAGAAATAACAAATGCAAAATGGTATCCATTAATGAATTCATCAGAAATTTATTACCCAAATATATTTTTCTCTTTATTTTTCTACCAACTCAGGTTCTGTGCTTGGTTGCTATGGAAAAACCAGTTTCTCTCAAGCCTGAGCACATTCGGGATGAGAAAGTGAAGGTGTGCCTCTTTCCATTCAATTTTACTTCAATTATTACTCTCCTCACATTCCTCCTATCTAATCCCAACGCTAAGTGATCAATATCTGTACCAATCCCTTGCTCTCTTTTAAAATTTAATTTTGCATACTAGCGCTGCATCAGAGGGATATTTTAGTAACTCGTATGCTGAAACTTTCCATGTTGCATTTTATGGTAACCTAGTTTTGAGATTAGTCTCGGATGGCTCTATAGATTATAACTCTTTCGGGTTGATATGAAAATGCAGGTTCTTGAATCAGTGCTCCCTATTAGAGATGACGAGGTTGTTCTGGGACAATATGAAGGCTATACAGATGACCCAACTGTGCCTGACGAGTCAAACACCCCAACATTTGCTACTGTTATTCTGCGAATTCACAATGAAAGATGGGAAGGTCAGATGAAATTTCAGCATTTCTTTCCAAAAAGAAATAGGATACCGGAGCATCTTTTAATTTCTTTGATGCTAAATATTCAGAAAGTAAATGAAGTTCAAATTCACTCTAGTGCCTAAAAGATGTATATATATATATATATATATATATATTTTTTTTTTTTTTGCATCAGGTGTTCCTTTCATACTAAAAGCAGGGAAGGCCCTAAATTCTAGAAAGGCTGAGATACGGGTCCAATTCAAGGACGTTCCTGGTGATATTTTCAAGTGTATGTCACAATAACTTTTAACTTCTAGGTGTTCTCTCTTTAACATGCTTTGGCTTGTCATGCATCTTTTGTTTGCTGCACTCTACATCAATCTTGAAAGTGAAAGTGGATTTAGTAAAGAATGTCATTATTTTGAAATATAAGATGATATGAGGTGACCTGGAAAACCAGAGTAGAAATAAAGGAAAAGGTTGTGAATTAAAGACCTATCTAAGCAGAGGGTTAGATAAAAATGAATATCCATAGGAGATTTTTTGTCATTTGCTAAATAAACATTAGCAGGGTAGAGGAAATGAGGTTGACATTTTCTTACAGTGCAAAGGGGATAAGTATGAGGAAAAAGTGGGGGAGAGTGATAGCCTGGCGACGGAGGCTTGCAGACCCTCAGTCGACTTCACCATTTTCTCTATTGTTTCTTTTTTTTTTTTTTTTTTTTTTCTAAGAGGGGTGAAGAGTAGGGAACAATCCGTTTATTTATCATCTATCCAGTCTATTTAGAAGAAAATTCATCTAAACCATCCATTAAAAAATTAAAACAAAAAGGACTAGATCAAATATATCAATTTGTTTTACGGATGATTAATGATCCATTCAATGTTTTTCAAAATCAAATGGATCCTCCCATCAATACTCAATGAATAAAATATAATCCAACCAGTTTTTTTAACGAACTATTGTTTAAACCCTAAACAGTTTGTAAAAATGTATTTTTAAAATTTGTTTTACATCTTCTTTCTGAAAATTGTTTTAAAAGCATATTGTTAATTTTTTTAAATATATCATTTTTATGGATGGGTTGGATATCCACCCATGAAAAAATTGTTAATGAATGGATTGAGTTTTTATGGAATGGATCAAGATGGATTTGATTTTTAATTAAACTTTTTAATAGATCAAAATAGATTAATTATTTTTTTTATTCAATTCATTAGATCCGAAATTAATTTTATGGGATCCATTCAGTTTGCCACCGCAGGGTTACACTCAATTACATAGATAACAATCTTCCCAAACTGATGATGACATTTTCTACATATACAGAGAATAATTTTCTGGGTTTTTCAATAAAATATTGTTTGCATTTGTTGGCTCCTATCGTTCTAGTTTTTTGTGATGAGTCGTGATAGTCTAGGAGGATGTCTTCTGTTTGAAGAAGTTGGCAACATTTGATATTGATGAGTATTGCACTACTCAAACATATTTCACACTCTAAACTAATCTTATTTCATTGGAAACTGAAAAATTTTAGAAGGGTGATTTCATCTCCATATTCCACAATTACAAAGGAGACACCTATTCTTTACGTTTTTATCCAGTATGAATACACAGACTATTAATATCAATGTTTACTTGATTCTTCATTTTCATAAAAATGACAGTTTAGCATAAACATGACTCTGAATTTTAATATTTTAGGTCAAAAGCAGGGGAGAAATGAGTTTGTTATCCGCCTCCAGCCTTCTGAAGCTATTTACATGAAGCTTACGGTGAGGCCGTCCTTCTAATTTCCCATAATGAGATTGATCAAGTCACTTATTTGATCTGATTCAATGTTACAGTTCTCTTTTATATGTTATATTAATTTATTTAGGATCAGAAGTAGAGCACTGAAAGAAGGACTTTGCTTTATAGGATGAATGTTCGTGTACTGTATATATATATATATATATATATATATATATATATATTTCGCAACACAGATTAGAGTAATTTTTCTACAAACGTAAATAGAATAATATGCTTTTCTTTCTCTGTTGCTTAGATTAAATCTATTTGCCAAATTATTGAAGAAGTTCACCCATCTACTAGTTTTTTGTCAAATAACACTTGAAGAAATGCTTCATGGTTAAATAAAATAAATATTATGAACTGACTTGTTGAATGTCTTATCATGCAGGTCAAGCAACCTGGACTAGAGATGTCTGCAGTGCAAAGTGAACTTGACTTGTCATATGGACAACGGTATCAAGGGGTAACCATTCCAGAAGCTTATGAACGCCTAATTCTTGACACGTATGTTCCTTTTCCTTGTTCATAGTTACAGCTTGTCAATGGTTTCTAGGGTAATACTGAGGCAGATGGATATATAAGATGTCCTTTGTAAACTATTCTTATACATAACTTGATACACAGAAGTCCACCGAGCAGTAGTGACAGAACTGCAAGCATTGCAGTACTTAGAAATATGTTGCGCTGTCAGAAACAAATAGATGAACATTAAATAACAATGGAAATTGGATTGTTTTTTGCAGAATTAGAGGTGATCAGCAACACTTTGTTCGGAGAGATGAGTTGAAGGTAAGATGATTGCATGCTTGATAGAGATTGCAACAAAGTCTGCTTCACAAACTTAATGGCTTTATGGTTGTTTCTTATCAGGCATCGTGGCAAATCTTCACCCCACTTTTGCACAGAATTGATGATGGGGACTTCAAGCCAATCCTTTACAAACCAGGAAGCAGGGGTCCTAGAGAAGCAGATCAGTTACTTGAACAAGCTGGCTATGTTCAAACACATGGCTATATTTGGATCCCTCCTACCTTGTAGAGTGACCAAATGTTATAAAATGGGGAGGTTTTAGTTGGTCATGAATTCACAATAAGCTTGAGAGGGTTCCCTTTGAAGCACTCCTCATGGATGTGCATCAAGCATTTCAATTTATGTTAAGAGTGTTTTGACGCAGTTTGTGTAATAGACTTGTCTTTCTATGCAAAATAAAAGGAAAATGAAGTCTTACTACTATACTAATGCATTCCGGTTTTAATTCCGCTCTGACGTGTCCAAGGCACACAGGATCATTATTATTCTAATTTATATACCAAGCAAACCAATTGGCCACTAATCATAAATTATTCGTGAGCATGAAATACTCACACTGATAGGATAAAAGACAATCTTTTTGCACATTCCTATTACATTATAGTAACAAAAATATTTTAAAGAAATTTATATCAAGAATGTATACAAAATTTCAGATTATACAGAGGCATTTTAGTAAAAGTATATTTCACAATTAATAATACAGAGTAAAGTTTTAAGTTTTTCAAATACTAAAAATTTTATCATTACATGTATAAGGTTTTCTGAACAATTTAAAGTTTATTCTAAAATATTTTTTTCAGAAGGAAAGTCATTTATTTAATAGAAGTGCTTTCCAAATTCACTTCCTGGGAGGGTAAGTGGTATTGTAGAGGAATAAGCAGGGCGAGAGTCTGAAAACTTCGTGTGGCAAATCTTCTAGAGTATGTCTTCTCAAGTCGTTGTGTTAATTTTCTTTTATTCTTAATGATACTATTTATCCTAATCTTCTGCTTATCAACAGAGAATGCACAAACACCCGTAAAAACAATAGACAAGTCCATATAACATATCAAAATATTTTATATCACTTAATGTAAACACCCATTGTATTAAGCAATTATTTAGGATTATTAGGGTGGGAATGAGTAGTCTCCCAAAACTTTTTAGAATTATGTAAATGGATATAATGAGAATTAAATTAGAAGGATTTTCATTTATATTAAACTACACCTAGTTTAATTTTAATAAATACTACAAAAAAAAAACTAATGAAATAAACAGGAAATTAAGATATTTTGTACGTGGTTTAATTAGTATTTTAGTTCTTATATTGAAGATAAATATTTAATTGTTTTTTAATATTTTTTTACTTTATTAAATCCTAATTTTGTTTAAAATCATGCAATGATTGTTTTTTGTTAAATTGACATTAACGTTCACTTGGTGGTACCACGTGATAGTATCTTTAATTTTTATATTTTGTAGTTTTTAGTTTTATTTTATTTTTCATCTTTCAACTCTTTCTTCTTTCTCCCTACATTATCCCTCCACCTCTCTTCTGCTCGGGATTTGGAAAACTTTTGTACCTAACAGAATTGGAAAATCTCAAAATCTCATAAGCAAAGTGTTAATTTGTCTCACTTTTAAAATGTAACAATTGGTTTCATTGGTTTATTAGAGGTTTCATTCATATTTGATAAAGCATAAGTTGTGATTATGATGGAAAATCATACAAAAATGATTAGGTTTTGTACCGTACCTGGCCCTATTTCACTAAGGTCAGGTATGGGATACTGGCCACTTTAGGGCTAGAAAGCCTCTATACTATCTGTACCCGATCCTATCACACAAGAACCAGGTATTGAATACTGGCCACTTTAGGGTTGAAAAGCCTTTGTACTATCTGTACCTGACCCATCACACCAAGACCAGGTACTGGATACTAGCCACACTTTAGGGTTAGGAGGCTTCTGTACTAACCGTACCCAGCTCCATCATGTCAAGGCCGAGAATTTGGCACACTAGCCTCCCACCTCGCCACAAGCTTACTTATTCCATGCATATCGACCCTTGGACCAACATCCTCTTTAGGAAACCGACTAACGAAAACCGTCAAGGGTTTTGTGGTAGTTTCGCCTACCTCGATGGATCCAAGAGTAGCCAAAAAGGTATTTTGGGCCAAAAAGCCCACCCTAGTAGGACCCACAAGTAAAATAATATAAATGACACGTTGTTCTAGGCATTCATTATCCAATTACTATTCTCTAAAATTCCCTGAGATTCTCTCACATCACCAGTGCTAACTTAAGCATCAAAGTGTCTTTTGCAGGCACCCCTTGTGCCCTGAATGAGAACCCTAGAAGTGAAGGACATTCAAGAAGAAGACTAGTGACCAGAAGGACTTGACAGAGTACAACTTGGTCCTATACAAACAATTGGCGCCCATTGTAGGGCCGACGAGTATTATGTGAAGTTAAGAAGCATTGTTGTCAAAGAAAAGGGAGATAGAGATAGTGTCGACCGAAAGCAAAGTGGCTGGAGTAAGGGGAATCGGAGTCACCGAAATAATAGATGCCAAACCCTCATATGATGTTTCCCGTATCCTCAAAGCGTAGATGAAAATGCAGCAAAAACTTGCTGAGTATAGGAAGAGAAACGTTGAAGAGATGGAAGCACTAAGGAAAGAGAACGCCCGATTGAAGAGAAAGATTGAAGCAGACAAGGCTACTAGTGTAGTAGCCGACTTTGATGTTTTGTGGAGAGAATTCCCAAGCGCCACTGAAGAGGAAAGCCAATATTGGCCCACGACCCATATAATAGGGGTATCTATAGTTCTTTGGCCTCCAAGAAGAATCACAGACATCCTTTCATAGATGGGTTTATAGAGACCCCGCTTGTAAGACCCGGGAGTATTAATTAATTATTCAATTAAATTAAAGAATGTTAATTGGAGTAGAAAGTTAATTATAAAAAAATTAATAAGAGGTTTTATGGAAAAAGAACATTTCTTTTACATGTGTGCATGATGTACATATTTATGTTGTTTATGGTGTGTATTTGTTACAAGATAATTGTAATAGTTTGTTTAGTGAGGAGCATATGTTTGGTAATTGGGAGCTATAGGGTTTAGACCTTGGCTAGAGCAAAACTTTAATATATATATTTTTTTCAGTTTTGGTGGCTTGTCTTGAATTTGAAATGTTGAAGGTAGGTACATTGAATCTAGACGCAGACAAGGACAATAATTGATTATTAAGTGTGTTCAATGGAGCATAATTAATTTATTTTAATTTTAATTTTTATTATTAAGATAAAGTAAAATAGTCAGATACTCTAGTTCTAGATAATTATTTCAATTTTATTTTCGTCACCCTTAATTAGCCAAATTCTAAAGGGTGGGTTAGAGGAGAATTAAGGCTTTTGAGCATAAGGATAAAATTAGGGCTTTTGACGACAAGGATAAATTGGGAGAAGGAGACTACAGACTGTGGAAATCTTCTGAGCATAGAAAAGCTTAGTAGGAGGAGTGTAGAGCCAAAAAGAGTAGTTAGGATCATAGCTTGGAATTCCGAGTAAGGGGAGCTAACTTGTTTGTCTTTGAAATTTGTTGTTATTTTTGTGAATGTATGGTATGTGTGCTTTCTTCTTTAATTGAATTTCATTATTTCTCATTATTTTGTATAGCTAAATCTATAGTAACAAAAGTGAATAATGTTAGTTGGAAATTTTTTTTATTACTATTTTTTTATTACTTTTGTTATTATTATTGTTTTATTTATTTTATTATAATTGTTATTATTGTTTTATTTTATTTTATTATTATTTCTGCAAGAACAATGATATATTATAATGGGACTCAAATCTCGTCTTACCGCCATCCTTGAATCTCTTGGCTAGATACTCTTCAATTTCGTCCGTTATGTTTTCGCATCTCAATGCTTCATGGAATATTTGGGGATTACCTGCAGAAAAGGCTCTAACGATCAAGTCAACAAAAAGTTCTCAAAGTCAAATCTTAGTTTTTAGCACTAACGGGTTGCGTACCTTTAATTGTTGAGTTCCACCCGTATTTATAGAACATTAGTTGCATTCTGATTGGTTTAAAGTTATGGATTGGGTCCTTGTGAGGTTGTAAGATCCGTGATATTTAATTAATTAAATAAATAAATAATTAATAAATACGGGTAGTAATAGCCTTTATGCCATTAAATATTGACTATTGGACCCTGAAAAGTACTAGCTCAAATGGTTGAGAATACTTATTTATGTTGAGAGGACTTGGGTTTAAGTCTTATGTATGCCAGTTATGTGTTATTTTAATTATGTATTATTTTAATAATATAATTGAACGTGAAAGTGATAATATAATTATAGGAATTATCATGAAATCTGAATGGATTGAATGATTGTGCATTGACTTGAAATTGACATAGTTATGGGATTGAACCATAGGAAAGACAAAACCCTAGCTGACAAAGGGATAGCCAAGAGGGGCTAGAAAAATAACCACTAAATGAGTCTTGAATGATAATTAAGGTCATGTTAATGCCAATTATCGTTTTTCGCCATTAACCTTAAATAAGAACCAATTAAAGAAGGAATTAAGAGGAAAAAGAGAGAGGTTGAAGGCTGCCATTGTTGTGCACAGAAGGGAGAGAGAGTTCTGAGTGAAAATTGTGCTAGTGAATGAGATAAGGACCTGAAAGGAGGAGAAAGCAAGAGAAGCCATTGTAGATCAAGAAGAACTTTGGAACTCTCAAGCTTTAGCAAGGAAACCAGGTTAGGGGAGCTGGAACCGTCCTTTTAATTCTCATTGTGTAATTGTATGAAATGTATGATTATTGGGTGCATATACTCTGTCCAAACTGTATAAAATTTACGTTTCTGGAATTTTTCCAGAGACTGCCTGGCGGGTGATGAACTACAGCCAGGCGACTCATCACTGATGTGTTATTTCTGGGTTCTTGAAGAGGAACCGCATGACGGTATGTTCCTACTCGCCAGGCGACGCGTGACTGATCAACCCAGTTTTTGGGCTTTGTTTGAACTGCCTGGCGGTGATGAACTACCGCCAGGCGACACGAGCTGTTTTGGCTCGATTCTTGGGTCTTCTGTGTTCTGGGTGATTTTTAATCGGGGGAAAGGGTGTTTAGGTCATTAACTGATTAAATGGAAATGAATAATTATGAAATCATGGGGTGATAAGGGAAAATTGGGTGATTGTAGCATATCCTCGTTCTAGGGTTGAACATTTAGGGATTTTGGGTTTTGGAGGAATTTTCGTGGCAATTGTAATGTAATTTAGTGTATTGAAAGTATGATGTATTAATAATACTCATAAGCGTATGACAAAAGTGTATTCGGTGGAAAATTTGAGAGATTGGCATGGAATGGGGAAGTTTGAGTTCTCGCAGATGCATGACAAAATTCTGGGTTTCCCTGAACTGATGCATCGCTTGGCGACAGGCTAGGTGCCGCTAGGCGCCATCACAAAGGCAAGGAACTCTGCATGGCTCTTGGGTACAATGGTGAGTTTGGGTCTCTACGGATGTAGGAAGCAATTAGGACACCAATTTTGCGTTATTGGACAAAGGCTTGGGATAAGTCATTAATGAATTAGTAGTCTGAATTAATTTGGGGTTAATTGGAATTGGAAGAATCATGGAAATAACGACGTTTCAGTAGAAGCATCATTAAATTAGATTCCAGCTGGGTTGAAAGGCCTAATACAATTTGGGACTTGAGTGTCACTAAAGATGCATAAGTGGGGTTGTGAGGTGGGATTGCATAAGGTGAAGAGGGATATAATGCTAAGGTTATGTATAAATGGGTATATTGCTTGTGATTGATTTGAGATTGATATGGCAGTGGAATGCCGTGATATCTTCAGTTCTGCTTGTGACTTTGGTCTAAATTGGAGTGATATTGTTTGACCTTAGTTGATTCAAGGAGATTTGTGTAGCCAAGAGAGTGAATCCATCAATGGGGATGATTATGATAGTAAGGCATAAGTAAGGTAAGTTCAGCAAAATAGAATGGAACTTACATGATAGATAATTATGCGAGGTATCATGAATGAGAGGAAAAGGACTGGAATCGGATCAGAGAGGCCTAAACCAGTACAACTCGCTGTATTGGTGTAGTGCCTGGCGGTAGAGTCTAGATCGCCAGGCGATAGCTATCCTACCAGTGGTTACTAGAAAGTGTGGCGCCTGGCGGTGAGGGTCGTCCCGTGTAAGGCCCACTTATTTTATTCTACCCTAATTCTAGAGGGGCTGCCCCAAATCAGTTGGGCCTAGGGTTGGCCCATAAGGAGCCAAATACCCTAAACCATCTAACACTCTCATTTTTGCCACTTTACAGAAATGCAACCACCTTACTCTTTCAATCTCCCCAACTATGCTTTGCTAGGGTTTTGAGACCCATTCGATTTCAAGTGAGTTTGGCTCATTCTCCCATCCACCTCCTCACATCTGTTCTCAAAACTGTGGTGCTCGTAGCTTAAGTGTCGAGGTTTTTGCTAGCTCTTTCCAGGTAAGGGAAACTAGGGCTTTGTTGTTTTCAAGATTTATATGCATGTTTGATTGATTTTACGTATTGGGTGATTTATATATGTTATTAGTTGCGTGAAGATGTATTGATTGTACTGCTATGATGATGTGAATCTGTTTCTGCGCGCGAGAAAATAGTGAGCTCTACTGAACTCGCCTAGGCGATCGGGTTGGTCGCTAAAAAAAAAGCTCTCACTTAAGCGAGGAACTCTCGCCTGAGCGAGAACAACAGCAGCTCACCCCCTCTCTGATTCGAGGGCTCGCCTAAGCAAAGGCCACTCGCTTGAGCGAGTGTAGTCTCGCCTGAGCGAGTTGGGCTAGCTTGAGTGAGACATCGACGTGACCTCTATTTGCAGTCTCGTTGAGGCGAGAGCAGGTAGCTTGAGCGAGGGGTTCCTCTCGCCTGAGCGAGAGCTCTTTAGCTTGAGCGAGAATGGTAGAGTTGAGTGTATATGCATGTGTTTCACATGATTGGTTGATGTGTGTTTTAAACAGTTCAAGTTATGATGCTATATATACTCTATATGATATATTGGGGCTGGAAGTCGATGTGTTTGGCATGAGCTTGGTATGATATAGGCTAGGATAGTTTGTTATATATATATATATATATATATATATATATATATATATATGTTGGCATGAGATTGATATGCATGGGAACTCCATGATTGGTTGGTGAAACACGGACAAGGTATGGGTAGGACGTAATCCCATAACTCTCATGGTGGGAGCTCATGGTGGTGCCTCATCTAATGGACGTAATTCCATGGACCCTCCCAGTGAGAGTTCACGATGGTGCCTCAATGTAGGGACGTAATTCCATGAGGGTATCGTAGTGGTGCCTCAAGGCCAGGACGTAATTCCACGAAGGCCTCGTGGTAGTGCCTCATGTAAGGACGTAATTCCACAAAGGCCTCGTGGTGGTGCCTCACTACTAGGACGTAATTCCACGGTGTCGTGGTGGTGCCTCATTTTACGTATCCGGATAGTCAAGTCTAGGAGTCTTAAATGGTTTGGTATCTCATGTATGGATGTCTATTCTTTATGCTTGATTTTGAAATTGCATGTTGAGTGTTATGATTTAAGAATCTCTTTCACTAGCTTACCCTTCTGCTTGCTTGTATGTTTGTGTGTGGTCTTTCTCCTTTACGATGATCATCAATTTTTTTTCATGTGAGCAGATGTGAGAACCCTTGGCAGTGGTAATGATGATAGGGATGCTGTAGCTTGATGGTCATGGATAGGTATCAGACTCACTATGGAGCCCACATCTGATGGAGTTTTAGTAGTTTAAGATTCTCTTGTTCTGGAGAAGACTTTGTGCTACTTTTGAAACATTGTACTTTATTTTAGGCCATGTGGGCCTCTTTTTATTTGTTATAGATATGTTTAGTGTACTATATACCTCCATATCCCAAACTCTATACTCTCTGAATATTTATGTATGCAATGTCTTATTAATTTGAGGTTACCCAAATTTTTGGGACGTTACATTTATGGTATCAGAGCGGTCGTTCCTTAGGATCTATGGTCTAGTGTGCCTGCTTAGCCAACGTTGTATATTTTGTGGTGCTAGCTAAGTTTCTCATCTAATCAAGTCTGACTATTATTTTCCTGTGTGCCAGTGGCATGGCACCTCCGCGTAGGAATGTTCAATCTTCTCAGGGCGACGCACTAGATATCGCTAGGGCGATAGAGGCTATGGTGGCCGCCTTAACTCAACAAACACTAATATGATGCAATAACATGAGACATCGATGCAGCGCCAGACGACATCTCTAGAGCAGCAAAAATTGGTGATGCAGTAGATGGAGGCTGCAAGGTTGGCTGCTGAAGACGCCCATAGGCAGCACATGGAGGCCTTCCGCCAGTTGGAGGAAAATAGGTCCACTGCCCCTGCCCACGGTCCTGAACCAAGACCTCTCCATCGGGAATGGAGTTTGAAGACTTCATGAAGCACTATCCAGTCAAGTTCAATGGAAAGACCAGTCCAAATGTCGCAGGTCAGTGACTGAAAGACATCGAGAGAATATTTGATGCTAAGATGTGCCCCAAGGAGAGTAGGTTGGCCTTCGCGGTGTACATGCTCACGGGTGAGGCTGAACACTAGTGGATCAGTATGAAGTCCATCATGGAGGAGAGACAGGAACCAGTTACTTGGGATGTCTTTAGGAGGAAGTTTCTCTCTGAGTACTTCCCTAACAACGTCAAGTATGCTAAAGAGGTGGAATTTTTGTAGTTGACTCAAGGGAACAAATCTGTAGCTTAGTACGCAGAAAAGTTCAAACATCTCAGTCGTTTCTACACCATGCCACTGGATGAGGAGTGGCGATGTAGAAAATTCGAGAATGGCCTCCGTGGAGATCTTCGTTTGATGGTGGCCCCGCTATCCATCAAGGACTTTGCAGCCTTGGTGGAGAAGGCTAAGGTTATGGAGAAGATGAAGGTGGAGGTGGAAACCCAACACCCACATCAGTAGAGGGTAGGAGGACAATCTGGGTCCAGGCATAGGCACGAAAAGAGGAGGAAACCCTATACTAGGCCTCATTTCCAGTTTCAGGGCTCTAGGGAGTCTTCTTCCCAACATAGTAAGATTTAGTGCTACCAGTGTGGAGGACCGCACAAGAGGAATGTCTGCCCCCGACTTGTAGGCTTCAAGAGGTGCAACAATTGTGGCAAGGAAGACCATTTTGGCAGGGATTGCCCCACCCTTACGATGGCAGTGACATGTACCACAGTTTAGGCCCCAGCTCAGAACCAACAGAGGAGAGGGGGCAACATGCCTCAGGCATCGAGAAGAGTTTATGCCATGATTGGAGCAGAGACAGCAGGCTCAGGTAACCTTGTCATGGTCGTTGTATGATTGTTGGTGAATCTGTGTGTGTATTGTATGACTCTGGAGCGACACACTCTTTTGTGTCTGAAACTTGTGTGCAAAGACTAGGTCTACCGGTTTGTGAGCTACAATGTGACCTTGTGGTATCTACTTCGGCGTCCGGTTTGGTCAAGACCTCGTCCTTGTGTGTAGGTGTCCCGTGGAGGTAGAAGGACGTGTGTACAAGGTGAATCTGATATGCCTACCTCTACAAGAGTTGGAGGTGATCTTGGGAATGAATTGGCTTTTTGCCAATCGCATTCTTATAGATTGCCAAGAGAAAAATTTATTGTTTCCCAACTCAGAGGAGCCTGAGTTGTTGTCATCCCAAGGGGTTGTGAAGGAATTACAGGGTGGCGCGTAGTGCTTCATTATTTTCACGCATTTGGAGGTGGAGAAAGAGGAAGGGATGTAAGACCCACGAAATTTAATTAATTAAATAAATAGTTAATTAATAAATGCGGTTAATGGGATCCTTTATGACATTTAATTCTGACATGTATGTTGTGGAAAAGTACTAGTTCAAATGGTTGAGAATGCTTTATTGTGTGAAGGGACTTGGGCTTAAGTCCCATGTATGTCATTTATGTGTTATTTAAATTATTACTATTATTTTAATAATGTGCTGGGTCATGAGGAGTGATAACGTAATTATAGAATTATGTGAAGTATCATGAAACATGAATTGGTTAAATGGTTGTGCATTGGTTTGAAGATTGGCATGGTTATGGTTTCGAATCTTAGTAGTCTCACATTAAACTTTCTTTTTGGTAGAATTATGTTGGCATGAATATGAAATGCCATAAAACCCTAGCAGCCAGGGAGGGCTATTTGGCTTTTGTGATCCAATCATTGCTATGATTATCATGATTTTTCTTTTTCGCTTGACGAGATGTTTAGAGTTTTTTTTTCTAAATACAACACACTTAATATTATTCTTATTATTCTTATTATTAATTTTATTTTATTTTACCATCATAATTATTATTATTATTATTATTATTATTTTATTTTACTATTATTATTATTATTTTATTTTTATTATTTATTATAATTATAATTATCATTATAATAATAATAATTATTATTTCTATTGTTATTATTATTATTATTGTTATTTTTTATTATTATTATTATTACAACTACTATCATTATTATTATTATTTTTATTTGTATTATGTTTATTTTTGTTATTATTTTGATTATTATTATCAATTTCATTTTATTTTATTTTATATTTATATTTATTAATATTATTATTTTATTTTATTTTACTATTATTTTATTATATTATTTTTATTATCATTATTTTGTTTTAGTATTTATTTTATTATTTTGATTTTATTTTATTAATATTACTGTTTTATTATTATGCTTCATTTTATTTTATTATTATTTTTATTTTAATTATTATTTTTATTTATAAAATGTCATTTTATGATTATTATTATAATAATTATTATTATTTATATTTATATTCCTATTATTATTTATATTATTATTATTATTATGATTTGTATTACTATTTTTATTTTTATTTTTATTTTTATTATTATTATTACTATTATTCTCATTTTATTTTATTTTATAATTATCTTTATTATTATTATTATTTTATTTATTTTAGTTTACTATTATTTCATTGTTATTATTATTGTTATCATTGTTTTGTTTTATGATTCTTTTATCATTATTATTGTTTTATTATTGTTGCTATATTTTATCATTATTATTATTTTATTTTATTAATATTTCTATTTTATTATTATTGTTTCATTTTATTTTATTATTATTTTCATTATTTTCATTTTTATTTTTAAAATTTTGTTTTATTACTATTATTATTATAATAATAATAATTATTATTTATATTATTATTCTTATTATATTGTTATTATTTTTATTATTAATATCACTATTATTATTATTATTTTCATTTTATTTTATTTTATAATTATATTTATCTTTATTATTATTGTTATTATTGTATTTTACTATTATTTTATTATTATTATTATTTTTATTATTATTTTATTTTATTTATGATTTTATTATCATTATTATTTATTATTATTGCTTTATTTTATTTTTATTATTTTATTATTATTATTATTATTTTATCTTATTAGTATTATTATTTCATTTTATTTTATTATTATGTTCATTATTATTTTTTTATTTGTATTGTTTCGTTTTATTATTTTATTATCATTATTACTATTTTATTGCCCGTGCGATATTTTGGGCAACGGTTATGTATTCTTCCTGCTTTTGTATATTGTTTGGTTGTTTAGGATTGTGTTGGACTATGATCCAGTCATGTGATTATGACTGGATAATCATATTTCTTGTTATGGATTGTATGTATAGTGCTTGGAGTTCTTTGGAACTTGCTTCAAAGTGCCAAAAACCAGTAGTAGTGACGCTACTGGTGTGGTGCCTAGCGGCTTGGGGTGTGCTGCTTGGCAGTTTAGGATGTGCTGCCAGGTAATAAGGGAAAACCAGAGAAGCTTGGAACGCATGATGTCTGGCGAAAAATGTGATCCCGCTAGGCAGAAAAGATATGGTAGAGGCTTTAAAAAGCGTATGGTGCCTAACAGCGCAAGGTGTCCACTAGCCGGTCTGGAAGCCTTTTGCGCCTGACAACTCGTGTGGAGTGCCAACCAATTTTTTGATGAAGCAGACATTGTGTTTTGCTTGCATTGGATGCGCGTGGTCTACGAGGCTTTGGGCGATATCTCAAGGGTCAGATGCTAGAGTATTCCTGGAGTTGTGGCTCAGATTGGAGGGTAATACGAGCATTCTTTGAGTTGTGGCTCAGAATAGCGAGTGTTCCCGCATGTGTTTTACAAGTGGTGGCTTGTAGGTTGGATAGCAATGATAGCTTGAGATTATCAACCAAAGACGTAGAACATGGATTACATGGTGGTGGCCATGTGTGATGAGACCAAAAGATGGAGTTCCTTTAATGTGTGTGTTTTGTTATATAAATTGTTGCATATGTTTATATTCCTTTAGCTCACTCTATGTGCTTGTGTTTGGCAATAATCGTGTACGCGGTACACGGGAACAGATGACGTTGCAGGTGGTTTTGGTGGAGCGTAGAACCGGAGAGGGGCTAGACTTGGGAGAAGGATTTTCTCAGAGTTTTATATTGTTTTTATGATTTCAAATAAATTGTAAACATGGATATTACTAGACTTTTGGACAATTATAATAGTATTTATTATCATGGATTTTTGGATTATTGTTGAGGTAATAAAAGTTTTAAATTTTCCCGTGTTTTGGGGAAATGATATGTCAGTAAATGCAGTTTAATTATATTTTCTCTATTTTGATATTTAAATCCGTAATATCCGGTCGGGATGTTACAAGGGACATCGGTTATACCAATAGTACATGAGTTTAAGGATGTGTTCCCAGAGGAAGTACCAGGGTTGCCTCCCAATAAAGAGGTGGAGTTCTCAATTGACCTAGTGCCTGGAACGGGTCCAATGTTGATGGCTCCATATTGTATGACTCTAGCAGAGTTGGTGGAGCTCAAGAGTCAGATTGAGGTATTATTGAGGAAACAATTCATTCGGCCTAGTACTTCACCTTGGGGAGCACCAGTGTTATTGGAGAAGAAGAAGGATGGGAGTTCACGCCTGTGCGTGGACTACAGACAGTTGAATAAGATGACTATAAAGAACAAGTATCCCCTCCCGAGGATAGATGATTTGATGGATTAGTTGCATGGAGCATCAGTATTCTCGAAGATTGATTTACGGTCGGGATACCATCAGATTTTAGTGAAGGCTGATGATGTGCAGAAGACGGCCTTCAGGTTTCGTTATGGGCACTACGAGTACGTGGTTATGCCTTTTGGTATGACCAATGCTCCGACAGTGTTTATGGACTACATGAACAGGATCTTCAGGCCATTCTTGGATAAGTTTGTCATGGTCTTCATAGACGACATCCTTATTTATTCCAGAACTCAGGAGGAGCATGCCGAACACCCGAGGCTAGTGCTTGGTATTCTGAGGGAGAAGCAACTATATGCTAAACTGTCTAAGTGTGAATTATGGATGGATGAAGTGCAGTTCTTGGGCCATGTGATATCTGCACAGGGCATAACAATGGATCCAACAAAGGTTGATGCAGTGGTTAAATGGGAAAGTCCCAAGTCAGCAATAGAGATCAGAAGTTTCGTGGGTTTGGCTGGCTACTATAGAAGATTCATAGAGGGATTCTCTAAGATAGTGACGCCTCTGACACAGCTTACCCAGAAGGACCAACCCTTCACCTGGACGGATAAATGTGAGGAAAGCTTTCCAGAGCTTAAGCGAAGGTTGACGAATGCCCCTATATTGGTGATCCCTAATGTTGGTAAGCCCTTTGAGGTTTACTGTGATGCATCTCATCTAGGTTTGGGCTGTATGTTGATGCAAGAGAAGAAGACAGTAGCATATGCTTCGAGACAACTCAAGGTGCATGAGAGAAACTACCCCACTCATGACCTGGAGTTGGCAGCTAAAGTGTTTGCCTTAAAGATCTGGAGACACTACCTCTACGGTGCTCAGTTTCGAGTGTTCAGCGATCACAAAAGTCTTAAGTATCTGTTTATTAGAAGGAGCTGAACATGAGACAGGGGCGGTGGATGGAATTCTTGAAAGATTATGATTTTGAGTTGCTATATCACCCAGGAAAGCAAATGTGGTGGCAGATGCCTTGAGCAGGAAGACGGTGCATGGTGCACACCTTATGATTAAAGAGGTGGAGCTACTAGAGAAATTCAGCGATATGAAGCTGTAGGTTGAGTTGGAATCAGAGTTCATTAGATGTAGTACTTTGACTATATCTAGTGACTTCTTGAACTCAATTAGAGAACGACAGTTATTGGATGTCAGTTTGAACAGAGTGAGAGAACATCTTGGATCAGATGAAGCGAAAGATTTTGCCTTGGGTAATGACGGGATACTGCGGTTTCAGGACAGGGTGTGTGTCCTGTAAGACCCGTAAAATTTAATTAATTAAATAATTAATTAATTAATAAATGCGGTTAGTGGAAGCCTTTATGGTATTTAATGTTAAGGTTTATGATGTGGAAAAGTACTAACTTAAGTGGTTAAGAGTACTTAATTGTGTGGAAGGACTTAGGTTCAAGTCCTATGTATGCCATTCTATACTATTTATTTTATTATTATTTTTAATAATATGCTTGATTATAATGAGTGATAATTTAATCCTATATTTATAGGAATTATCACAAAATATGAATTAGCTAAAGGATTGTGCATTGGTTTGACATTGGCATGGTTATGGGTTCAAACCTTAGTGAATCCACACTAGTGAGTGTTCCCACATGTGTTCTACAAGTGGTGGCTTGTAGGTTGGACAACAACGATAACTTGAGATTATCAACCAAAGACGTAGAACATGGATTACATGGTGGTGGCCATGTGTGATGTTCTACAAGTGGTGGCTTGTAGGTTGGACAACAACGATAGCTTGAGATTATCAACCAAAGACGTAGAACATGGATTACATGGTGGTGGCCATGTGTGATGAGACCAAAGGATGGAGTTCCTTTAATGTGTGTGTTTTGTTATATAAATTGTTGCATATGTTTATATTCCTTTAGCTCACCCTATCTGTGTGTGTTTGGCGATGATCGTGTACGTGGTACATGGGAGCAGATGATTGTGCAAGTGGTACTAGTGGAGCATAGAGCCGGAGCATGGGCTAGTTGGGAAACTTTATGACAACATTTTATCATTTTTATGAGTTTTAAGGATTTTCTTGTAATCATTTGAATTACAGAACTTGGCTTTATAATGAGACTGAGTTGATAATGTATTGTGTTTAATAAATATTTCAATTGGATTTGGTTTTATCAGTGTAATAAAGTTTTAAATTCCCGCGATTTTAGGGAAACGATTTATAATAAATGAAGTATTATTATTATGTTTTTGTTTTATTATTTAAATTCGTAATATCCGGATGGGATGTTACATGTCCTGGATGATGTTGAGGTGAGACGGTTAATCCTTGAGGAAGGCCACAAGAGCCATCTTAGTTTGCATCTTGGCATGACTAAGATGTATCAGGATCTCAAGGAAATCTTCTGGTGGCAGGGAATGAAAAAGGACGTAGCTCAGTTTGTATCAGCTTGTCTGACATGTCAGAAGGCAAAGGTAGAACACCAAAGACCTAGTGGGATTCTACAACCTTTGGAGATATTAGTGTGGAAATGGGATAGCATCGCTATGGACTTTGTAACGCATTTGCCATGAACCTTCAGAGGCCACGATACCATCTGGGTTATAGTAGACCGGTTGACCAAGAGTGCTCATTTCTTGGTGATGAACTTGAGGATGTCTATGGCCAAGTTGGCCCAATTGTACATTAAAGAAATTTTGAGGATGCATGGAGTGTCGTCGAGCATAGTATCCGATAGAGATCCGCGGTTCACTTCCCAATTTTGGCAGACCTTGCAGAGTGCTTTGGGTAGCAAGCTAACCATGAGTTTCACCTATCATCCCCAGACTGACGGACAATCTGAGAGAATAATCCAATCACTCGAGGACTTGTTGCGTACATGTATACTAGATCACTTGGGTGCATGGGATGAAGTTTTACCTTTGATATAATTCACCTACAACAAATGCTTTCATGCGAGCATTGGCATGGCGCCATATGAAGCCTTTTATGGCAGGAAATGTAGGACTCCCTTGTGTTGGTATCAGGATGGAGAAGCGGTGCTAGTTGGACCAGAATTGTTAGAGCAGATCACAAAGAAAGTGAGAATGGTGAGAGATAGGATGCAGGCGTCTCAGAGTAGACAAAAGGCCTATGCGGACCACAAGAGGAGGCCTTTGAAATTTGCGGCCGAAGATCATGTATTCTTGAGGGTTACCCGAACCACTGGTGTGGGAAGGGCTTTCCGCACAAGGAAGCTTTCCCCTAAGTTCCTTGGCTCTTATCAGATCTTGAGGAGGATTGGGCCAATGGCTTAGGAGATTGCTTTGCCCCTCAGTTGGCAAATCTCCATCTGGTGTTTCACGTGTCGTAGTTGAGAAAGTATGCGTTTAATTCGTCTCATGTGTTGGAAGCAGAGGATGTTCAGATGAGGGAGGATCTTACAATGGGAGTACCACCTGTTGCTTTGGAGGAGAGCCGAGTTGAGGAACGGCGGGGAAAACCAATCAGTCTTGTCAAAGTCATCTGGGATCAGAGGACATGCGACTCTACTTAGGAGTTAGAGGAGGACATGAGGAAGTCATATCAACATATGTTTCCCTAGTAAGTCTCTATTTTTGAGGTCAAAAATTTTCTTGTTGGGGAGAATGTAAGACCCACTTATTTTATTCTACCCTAATTCTAGAAGGGTTGCCCCAAATCGGTTGGGCCTAGGGCTGGCCCACAAGGAGCCAAATACCTTAAACCAGCTAACACTCTCATTTCTGTCACTTTACAGAAACGCAACCACCTTACTCTCTCAATCTCCCCATTTGTGCTCTGCTAGGGTTTTGAGACCCATTCAATTTCAAGTGAGTTTGGCTCATTCTCCCATCCACCTCCTCAAATCATATCTCAAAACTGTGGTGCTCGTAGCTTAAGTGTCGAGGTTTTTCGCTAGCTCTTTCCAGGTAAGGGAAGCTAAGGCTTTGCTGTTTTCAAGATTTATATGCATGTTTGATTGATTTTACGTATTGGGTGATTTATATATGTTATTGGTTGCGTGAAGATGTGTTGAACGTACTGCTATGATGATTTGAATTTGTTTCTGCGCGCGAGAGAGTAGTGAGCTCTGCTGAACTCGATTAGGCGAGCGGGTTGGTCGCTCAAAACAAAAGCTCTCGCTTATGTGAGAAACTCTCACTTGAGCGAGAACAGCAGCAGCTCACCCCTCTCTCTGATTCGAGGGCTCGCCTAAGCGAAGGTTACTCGCCTGAGCAAGAGTAGTCTCGCCTGAGCGAGTTGGGCTAGCTTTAGTGAGACCTCGACATGCCTTCTATTTGTAGTCTAGCATGGGAACTCTATGATTGGTTGGTGAAACACGGACAAGGTATGGGTAGGACGTAATCCCATGACTCTCATAGTGGGAACTCAAGGTGGTGCCTCATCTAATGGACGTAATTCCATGGACCCTCCTAGTGAGAGTTCACGATGGTGCCTCAATGTAAGGACGTAATTCCACGAGGGTATCGTGGTGGTGCCTCAAGGCCAGGACGTAATTCCACGAAGGCCTCGTGATGGTGCCTCATGTAAGGACGTAATTCCACGAAGGCCTCGTGGTGGTGCCTCACTACTAGGAGTTAATTCCACGATCTCGTGGTGGTGCCTAATTTTTCGTATCCGGATAGTCAAGTCTAGGAGTGTTAAATGGTTTGGTATCTCGTGTGTGGATGTTTGTTATTTATGCTTGATTTTGAAATTGCATGTTGAGTGTTATGATATAAGAATCTCTTTCGCTAGCTTACCCTTCTGCTTGCTTGTATGTTTGTGTTTGGTCTTTCTCCTTTGTGATGATCATCAATTTTTAATGATGATAGGGATGTTGCAGCTTGATGGTCATGGATGGGTATCGGGCTCACTATGGAGCCTATAGCTGATGGAGTTTTAGTAGTTTAAGATTCTCTTGTTCTGGACAAGACATTGTGCTACTTTTGAACCACTGTATTTTGTTTTAGGCCATGTGGGCCTATTTTTATTTGTTATAGATATGTTTGGTGTACTATAAACCTCCATATTCCAAACTCAGTACTCTCTCAATATTTATGTATGCGACGTCTTATTAATTTGAGGTTACCAAAATTTTTGGGGCGTTACATCTCACTTGGCGACACTTGCAGGTAGTGGCACCAAAGGTGCTTGGCGCTTGGCGGCACGTGTCCCCTGCTAGGCAGTTTGGAAGCGTGTTTCGCCTGGCGGCTTAGGAGTAGCGCCAGGCGATGTTGTAGAGGCAAGAAATATGTTTTTATTGCTTTGGATGTGCGTGGTCTACAAGGCTTTGGTGATATCTCGAAGGTTGACTTGCTGATGTTCCTTGAGTTGTGGCTCAAAACATATCCCTTAAGTTGTGGCTTGAGATAGGGGTTAAGCACGTGGCATTGCTTGAGTGGTGGCTCGAAATGGCATCTCTTGAGTTATGGCTTGGGATTGCGGATGAACACGAGGAACTCTTGAGTTTTGGCTCGGGTTGGCGAGTGTTGCCGATGTGAGTGTGCGAGTTGTAGCTTGTACGGATGGGTCCAAATAGATTGCCCTCCTTAGCATTAAGCTGAAGAGTTTGGTAGTCTTGGGATGATACAAATTATATTCGTATTGAGAACTCCACATGGCGTTACAGAGTATGGTCTGTAATAGGTTTCTACACGTGCTCTACAAGTTGTGGCAGCAAGATATCTTGAGATATTCGTCGAATGATGTAGACCATGGATGACATGGTGGTGGCCATGTGATATGGAATCAAAGGATGAAATTCCTTTGGTGTGTTTGTATGTATATGTATTTTATATATATGTGTTTAACTGTTAGCTCACCCTATCTGTTTGTGTTTGGCGATGATCGTGTACGTGGTACACGGAAGAAGATGATGTTGCAGGTGGATCTAGTGAGGCATAGAGCTGGAGCAGGGGCTAGACTAGACTGGGAGAAGTTTTTATTAGCGTTTATTATGTTTTTGAATAAATTATAACTTTTATATTACCAATCTTTGGTATTATAATGGAAATTTTATTATTATGGATTTAAGTTATTCTTTTGATGAAATAAAGTTTAAAGTTTCCCGCGTTTTTGGGAAATGGAATCATAATAAATGATGTTTAATTTTATTTTATTTTAAATCCATAATATCTGGCTGGGATGTTACAAGGCTCATGTGGGCTTGATTAAGCCAAGCCTCAGATTCAACATCTAATCCTAAGGGCTTAATTGTTTTATCTTAGGGTAGGCGACATTACTACTTAATGAAGGGTTGTGTAGTTTAGAGAGTATGGCCACCAATGTAAGTGTTGTTTTGGCGTGTAGTCGTCCCTCTAAGCTCGATGAGTTCTTACTAGTTAGCGATTTAGCGGATTTTCTAAGTTAGCGGTTTAATCCGAGTGTTCTGCCTTAACGGTTGATACTATGTACCGGTTCATGCCAGTTATCTGGCTATTATAGTGCAATTATTAATTTATGAGTATTATTATTATTTTTTTACTTTTATTATTATTATTATTGTTATTTTTTTATTTTATTTTATTTTATTGTTATTGTTTTATTTTATTTTATTATTATTTTATTCTTATTGGTTTATTTTATTTTATTATTATGTTATTGTTTTATTTTATTTTATTATTATTTCTTTATTATTATTGCTTTATTTTATTATTAGTATAATTATTATTATTTTATTATTGTTGTTTTATTTTATTTTATTTTATTATTATTTTGTTATAATTTTTATTTTATTTTATTATTATTATTATTATTGTTTTACTTTATTTTAATATTAGTATTATTCTTTTTTATTATTGTTTTATTTTGTATTATTATTGTATTTATTGTTATTATTATTACTTCACTACAAAAAATAGATATTTGTGAAGGTTAAAATTACAAATTCTAGCGGTTAAAAACTGCCACAAATGACATTTCTGACAAATTGTAAAACCGTTGTCAGAATTACACATGTCAAAAACAGTTTGTGACAAAAATATTTTAACCGCTGGTATTGTTGTCAGAAAAGAAAAAACAAATAATAGCGGTTAAAAACCTTTATAAATGTAGTTTAATTTATTTATATTTTATCATATTTTAACGGTTAAAAATCGCTACAAAATGCATCATATTTTTACGGTTAAAAACCACTACAAAATGCATCATATTTTTACAGTTAAAAATCGCCACAAAATGCATCATATTTTGACGGTTAAAATCTATCACAAAATATATCATATTTTCACAATTAAAAACGGCCAAAATTATTTGAAATATTTTTAAAATTTTTTAAAAATCCAAAAATTAATTTTCAGATTATATAAATAAAGCATAAATAATCCAATACATAATGACAAATTTAATGTCTCTCACAACTACCTTCTGTTTCAAGAAAAAAACTAAAACAATAAGAATTTGTTCTATGCCACAAGTTTATACATGAGTATATATTATGCCACAAGTCATTTTTTCATGTAGAATTAATCAAGGAAGTGTAGTCCTAACAAAAGTACAACTTAATATAATGAAGAAAAGCTATAACAAAATTTTCATATTCATTTGTTCTATTCCTATTACCTTAAAGGCATCTTCATCTGCTCTATCATCTCCAATATATATAGTTAGCACATCAACATTATATATTTTCAGTGCCATTTAGTAGGCATATTTGAATAGGACATGGCAGGTTGCATTATTCAGTTGGATATCCATCTCTTGTATATCTTCACTTGCATCAAGTGCATATCATTTTCCTCAAGTTCATAAAGTTCGCGAACAACTGATTCTTTCTCTTCCCATTCACCCTTATGCTGAACCAAACCACCACATGTATACATTTTTTTGGAGATATATCAATTGTAGCAAAACTGAAGCTTAGTTTGATTTAGTATTTAAAAAAACTGATCATGTTTCATTGTTTACCAATTCCATGTTAGAAATATCTATTTCCTCAAATGAAATGCTTTATTGCTTGAGCATTTATTAGGTTGCCTTCTTCATTGAGGGTTTTCTACTAAATTGAGAGTTTCTAGAAGAAAAAGAAAAACCAAAATTAGTTTCCACTTGAATTAAAATGAGGTTATGCATAAATTAATTTGTAGAAGTTTTCTCTTCTTTAGTTTGTGTAAAATTTAATGTCTCTTTTCATTTTCTTCTTATTTTTCTCGACTAGAAGCTTTTATAGTTTGTTAAGCACCTAGTCTTATCATAATCAGTACGAATCTATATGCTCCAATTGGAGGAGAGTTCACAATTGAGATAAAACTAAAATAAGATGACACAAAGCTTGGCTTTGGCATTAGTAAAACAGAAGAGGTATTTGATAAATCTAGCAAAGCTGATATAGTTAAACATATTGATAATAATAGTTTTGTATGTGATGAACAAGGTTTTATTTTCATGTCAACAATTAGTGATGGGCCCAAGAAAATGTACTACCACATGTTCATGACTGAGCATGTGCATGATTTATAGATTCAGGTGTGCAGACTAACCTGGACTGAGATTTGATAGTTGTAGCTTTGGCTGGCACCAATTTTGATTTTTTCTTGCCTTTTTCTGCTTGTATATTATAAATAACTTAACAGTATAAGCATATTATGTCAGACAAATAGTAGCAGCAAAATAACTGTGTAGAACTTAATTGATGACACTAACTTAACAAGCATATATAAATAAGATAAAAGGTTAATTATTAGTATGAAATTCAACATAAATTTGTCTTTACTATAGTATAGATAAAATATATTTCATGGAATTTAAAAAAAAAAATAAGAACCTTATAGTTTGACATACCTATCTTAGAGAAGAACATAAGCCGTGACATAGTGGCTTTGAAGAGGGTAAGCGTTGTCGACTGCGTTTGCCACGACCAAGAGGGAGTAGCAAAGGGATTTTTCTATATGTATATGTGCCACTTTTCACAACTGCACGTGAGGCTGCCCTTTGATGATTTTACAATGAGGGTACTACGCTTACTGAACATTGGCCCTACCCAGTTGCATTCAAACAACTGGGTGTACTTGCAAGCTTTCCAGATTCTTTATCGATCATTATATCTGCAGCCATCCCCGTAATCATTTTTGTATTTCTATGATACGAGGCCCAAGAGTCCGACAACATGGTTATCTCTAGGATAAGCAGGTTGGAAGCGTTTACTCAATCATTCAAGCATTTTAAAGACGATTTCTTTAAGGTGGTAGTGAAGGAGCATGGGCGGTCGTACTTTTACAATGATGACGGGAACACTAAGTTCCCCTGTACTTGGACTAACAACCGTTGGCAGTATAAGGATATGAAGAGGGAGAGATTGTTGATGGCGGATAGGGAGGTGGTGGAGACACTGATGATGTTTAATGATAGGTTGCCCACTAAGGGCTTATTTAGGGTTTTTTAATTCGATTCATCCAATTGTTGATATAGAAGGTATCTTTGTGTATTTTTAAGTGCTATGTTATGTTTGAGTTAACTAATCAGCGTTTGTTGTGATCATTGTAGGGCACATGACACAGGTTGGGAAGAAGAACTTGAACCTTTTTCAAGCTCTTAGGAAGGAGAAAGCAGCGAAGGCCAGGGTTGCTGGGAGCACTAAAGTTCCCAATCTACAAGATTCCTTAGTTGAAGTGAATGTGCACAGGGGATCGAAAAGGAAAGCGGAGGTGCCCCCTAAGCAAGGCGGAGGGAATGATGTTAAGAGGGTGAGGGCCGCCTTGTTGGGGTTAGGATCCTCTAGTGGTGCTAAGAAACCCGAAGCTGGACTCATAGAGTTTCCAGAGACGCTTGTCTGACGTGATATCGATATTAACCTATCGGAAGCTCTGGTTAACTCAATTGATAACATGGAGCTGAATGCCATGATTAAAGCTATGCTAGAATTTAACAACAAAACCTTGATTTTGGGACGCAGAGTGGACACTCTGTTCCATAGAGAGTTGAAGAAGGGTAAGCGATCAAAGGTGGAGGAATTGCAAGGCCAAGTGGTTAAACATGTCGAGGAGAAGGCGGCCTGGAAGAAGGAGTGGGGGGAATGGCTGGAGGAGAATTAGAGGCTGGGGACTTGGAATGTCCGGTGCTTGTAGTCTGAGAGGAAATTTAAGGGAAGGATCGCTGATCTGGTGGCCGACTATGATGAGCTGAAGGAAAAACATGATGGCCTTGAGACCGAGCTGGAGGATCTTAAGGGTTGCATTATTCAGGAGCATATTAATGGTTTCCAGAAGGGTTTGCAACAAGCGACCTTCTTTCACAAAGACATTGATGCGTCAGATTCCAAATTTGATGTAAATAAAGACGTAATTGATGGCCAACTGATAAGTGAAGCCGAAACCAACCCTGATGAAGAGGCGGAGAAGATGGTAGTTGATGAAGATGTGAATACTGATGAAGCCATGGTTGTGGAGGGTGTTGATGAAGGAACAACTTAGAACTATTGCTTTTATGCATTCAATTCAATTTGATATTAAGCCTAAGTTTGTAATAATCCGTACACTATTTTACTTTCTTGTTAATATGATGAATGTTCTTGTTATACTTGTTGTTTGATTGGTACCGATAGTCTATGTTGTAGGAGCGCATTTATTTGAATGATGGTGGTGTGGATCTGATGCAATGTATGTGTTATTTGCTTTTTAGTCTGCTTAATTCGATAAGCAATATTGGCATTTATAGAAAATAATTCGAGCTTGTACGCAAATCGTTGTGGTAGTTATAGTATTCGTCCCAGGCTGGTTACTTTTGGTAAGTAGTAGGGAAGCTTAGGTAATTAAAGTAGATAAACAATGTTCGACCCAGGTCGCTTACTTATGGTAAGTGGTGGGAAACTTAAGTAATTAGAGTAGATAAACAATGTTCGACCCAGACTGTAAGACCCGTAGAATTTAATTAATTAAATAAATAATTAATTAATAAATACGGGAGGGGTAATAATTATGACATTAAATTATGGTTGGTATGACGTGGAAAAGTGTTAACTCATGTGGTTGAGAGCACTTTGATTGTGCGAGAGGACTTGGGTTCGAGTCCTATGTATGCTAACTTTTGATGCTATGGTTTTGTTATTTAAATTTATGAAAACATGTTCTTGTATATTGTGATAATTGAATTATGATTCCTAGCATGAAATATGACTTGGTTACATGGTTGATAATGACGTGGCAATTGCTTAGGTTATGGGTTCAAGCCTAGGAGAACTTACATTAAACTTTATATTTTTGGCATTTTTGGTTTTGACGTGAATATGGAAAGATGGGAAGGAAACCTAAGTGAGTGGGCAGCCAAAGGAGGCTGGAAGGGCAGCCATAGGGAAGGATTGAATGGCACATTATGTCTTATTCAATGCCATTTTCGTTTTGGTAATTAATCACTTAGTCTAGGCACACTTTAAAAAGGAAAATTAGGTTAAGGGCTAAGGTTTGACAAGCTGGGAAACTATACCTAAAGAGAGAGCGAAAATCTGAGAGAGTGTGAGAGGTTCTGGTGTGATTTTGAGTTGCTGAATAGTGAGGAAGCAAGGAAGGTGGGTGATCAAGGGGGAATCTTACAAATTGTCAAGCTTAAGCGAAGGAGAACTAGGTTAGGGGAGTTTACCGCGATTATACTATTGTTTGGTATGAATTCTGTGAAAGTAATGTTTAAGATATGCATGCACTGTGTTTATTCTGAGGTTTTGTTGAATTTTGGAAATTTTCCAGAAACCGCTTGGCGGGCTATACATAGCCGCCAGGCGGCTCATCCATTTGTGTGCATTTTGCTGTGTTCTGGGTGCAGCGCCTGGCGGTGAATCCCTGTACCGCTAGGCGACTCATAGTCTAGGCCATTCTGGGTGTTTTTGGGATGAACCGCCTGACGGGATTGGTTATGATCGCCAGGCGGCGCGGGTTGAATACTCGTTTTAAGCTTTTCTTGAGTGTTTGGCGTGAATTGTTCGGAAGGAAATCAAGGGGTGAGTCTTATGAGTGGATCTGGTGTAGAAGTGTTTTGATTTCGAGTGTAATTGACATGGAAATTCAATGGAACAGTGACCAAGTGTTTAGGGTTGAACAATTGGGGTTTGATGTCGTGAGAGTGGTCAGTGATTGGAATGCTTGAATAATTTTAATAGATGTGGGAGTAAGTTGCGAGGAATACGATATATAAGGGAGATGGCGCGAGAAATGATGGAGATTAATCTGGAATGAAAAGCAAGGGAGAGTGAGATGGCGAAGGTGTGGGAATTTTGGAAATTTTACCAGAAGTCTGATGCACCGCCTGGCGGCACGGGACTAGCCGCCAGGCGCCAGTACAGTGACGTGGATACTTGTGGTTATTCTGGTCTAGGAGGGTGTTTTAGGATAATTGGTGTTCGGTCCCTTGGTAAATCAATTTCTAGTGTATCTGTGAGGGGATAGAGTATAGAGATTTCACTACGGTAATGATATTTTCCCTCTTACTATATAAGCGAACTTGGGAAGTGTATAAATTGGTCAAGATAATGGTAATAGGAAGCTTGGGAAGTATGTTAGGTCATGGGATATTCTAGTACTGTTAGAGCCTTAATAACATGCGTGTCAGTATGGAATTGGGGAAAATAAGAATGACACCCATCCATGGGTGAGTTCCTTGGCTTGTAATTATTTTATGGAGAGTTGTAGTAGAGAGGGAGAGTGGTAAAGTTTCACCTAAGTGAACAGTACCATGCACTGAGCTAGGAGTATAATGGATTGAGGATGGGTGTGAGGGCAAGATGCGAAGAGTAATTGACCAAAACCAGTACTGCATAAGTACTGATACGGCGCCTGGCGACAGAGTTAGGTCCGCCAGGCGGTAGAGAGGCAACAATGGGGTTCTAGTGCAGGAGGCGCCTGGCGGCAGGGGGGTCCCGCCAGGCGATGGCGACAAAATTCGTGGTCTCTGGAACAACGTCCGCCTGGCGATGGAAACGATTCCGCCAGGCGGTAGTTGCAGAATTTGTGATTTATGGGGCGCTTGGCGCCTGGCGGCACGTGTCCCCCGCCAGGCGGTTTGGAAGCTGGCAGCACCTAGCGGTAGGTGTCCCCCGCCAGGCGATTTATACTGCTGCAGCTTTGAGTTCTGATTATGAAATTGTGATCTACAGTGCGTCTAGTGATGCTTTAAGGGTGAGATTGCTGGTGTTCCTTGAGTTGTGGCTCGGAACGTATCCCTTGAGTTGTGGCTCGGGATAGGGGTTAAGCACGTGATATTCCTCGAG
>Ga0214543_1001156_pt1 | contig 49774 bp, 24 predicted proteins | sample CNSS2metaG_FD_160094 | JGI IMG/M metagenome (GOLD analysis project Ga0214543, IMG submission 160094) | Root nodule microbial communities from cowpea collected in UCLA plant growth center, Los Angeles, California, USA - CNSS2 | ecosystem: Host-associated > Plants > Roots > Nodule | place: USA... | reverse complement strand
GCTCTGATGCCACTCTGATGGGGAAAACAACAATAAACAATATACCAGAGAATGCAGCGGATATAATTTCCCCTAACTTGCAAGAATCTATGAGGAGCAATAATCAAAGAGCAGCAATAATAAATCAACAAAAGCACAAATAAAGGCACCAAGATTTTTAACGTGGAAAACCCCTCAAATCAAGGGTAAAAACCACGAGTCGTCCAGACCAAAGAAATAGCTCCACTATGATCAACAAGAGTACAAAAGAGTCTTAATCAATAGCACAAATTAGTGTCAACACCCAACCAAATAACAAAGCAACAAAGCTTTCAAATAGAGAAGAACAAGAGGGAAAACCTCTACAAATCACTGCTGCAGTGCGAAATTAATATCTCCCAACTCAGACCTCGTATCAAAGATCCGACCGGTCAGAATGAAGAGCAATGAGTTCCGAACCTGCGGTAAAAATTTCAGCCCGATCCAACGGTGAACGAATCCGCAGCGCCGAATTTACTGTGACAGCTCTGTGAAAAACGTGAACAGAATTTTTCTTCTACCTCTCTCTATGTGTTAGGGCTTTGAGTGTATTCTGACTCTATTGTTCTGCCTCTCTCTTTATTTTATAGCCTCCTCTCCACTAGGTTTAAGTGAGACATGGGCTTCTCAAATTTTGGGCATTTTCTCCACATAGAAAGGCAGCCCAATACCCAACAGGAATTGACTATTGCACACTATTTTGTGAGTAGTAACGGATCACTGGCCATTAACAGATCAAGCCAGACAACAGATATTGGATTTTCTATTGTGGTAAAGGTTGGATTTTGTGATGGAATGTTTGATATAACAGTGGAGGGTCCTGAACGACACTCTACTTCTACATTACTACGTATGTTCGAACGAGTGAATAGAACTGGGATTTGGAAGCCAAGTATTCGGAGTGAGAATAGTAGAATGTTTTCGCAGTCTGATAGTGAAGACAACGATGGTGTTTCTCTATCACCACATCTTGGTAGCCAGCGAAATGCAACAACCATTGCCAATGATGGAAGGTTCAGAGGTCATGCTAATGGTAGTGTCATCAGATGCAGAAATGTATGGTTTAATTAAGTCAAGACCTAACTTGGTGTGTTTCTCTCTTAATATATATATATATATATATATATATATATATATATATATATATATATATATATATATATATATATATATTGAATAATGTGTTACTCTTGTATCATTTTAAGATTTATCTTCGGTCTAAAGTTTGAATGTATCTCAATCCTGAGAGAAAATAATAAAAAGAGAGATCAAAATCTTATTTATTCTTCCACAAATATTCATATCATCTATATAAATCTTTATTATTCCACTTGTTTTTGTTTGATTCTTTTCTATTTAGTGGAGAATGTTTTCTTTGGATTTGCTTGAATGTACCGAAAGAAGATAAGATAAAATTAAAATTAAATTATGCAATACTACAGTGATCCATGCCATGATATAATTTATAACGGAGAAAACAATAAAGAGAATCGAACATGCATAACATGAACAATTAAACATAAATTTGAGAAATTATAATTGACAAGAACGGATAATATTATGAAGAGATAAATAAATTAAAATTGACTTTTATATTGTAAAACAGTAACACTTATTAGATTATATAATATGAGAAGCTATAATTGACAAAAAGGCCAACAGTAAGATATTTTCAAAAATACAAACAAATGCACATAATATAATTGGCTTCTTTTTTACTGCGTGTAGTAGAATCTATATTATAGAGCACCGTAAAAATTTAAAATAAAAAAGAATAAAAGTAGGAATTGGAAGCTTCTTTATTAGAAGGAAATAAAATGTGTTTCGAAAGAGACTTTTAAATTTTAAATTTATATAATTAATAATCATATTATTCATGTGTGATTAGTATAAGATCAAAACATTTAGATAGTTTCTAAGTTTTATCTTAGTAAAATTATATCATTGATTAAATTTTACTTATTTTCTGTCAAAATACATTAGCTGAAGATGAAATATCGAAACACGGGTGGATGATATCTATATATAAAGTTATATACTAATTCATATTTAACATAAATATATTTGAATATATTGCAAACTTTATTAATAATCACACGATTTCTAATGTAATAAACATGTCTTTAATTAAACTAAAATTTCAATGTGAACATTACATAAATATAAATTTGTGACATGGGCTTGAGGAATTCCATATGTGTTATGTACTAAATTGAAGTCATTAGTATTTAAAGTAAAAAATTATTTTGACGGAGTTTTTATAAATACATTCATGTGATAATTGTAGTTAATAATAATAAAATATTAAAATGTTGTAGAAATTTAAATCAGTTCCGAAAGTAAAACTTCTCATGTTAAAAATATAATTAATTTTAAAATAAAAATATATTTGGTTGCAGAGTATATTTTATTCACTTAAAAATCATTATAAATTTAATTTTAAATTCTAAAACTACTACAATTAACCTAATCTTATTAAGAAAACGAGTTTATTTTTAGCTAAAACTTTAGAAGAGAAAGTGATTTTAAAACTAGAATTGAGTTGTGCTAAAAACCACCCCTAAACTGGTTTTGAAAACTGCTAAAGAAAGAAACTAACACTGCATTATAGAATCGAAAAGTAAATGGATCAAGAATCAAAGAAACAAGTAAGTGGAAGAATAAAAACAGCATAAACACTAGAAAAATAAAAAATGAAAAAAGTTAGGAAAAATATAAGATAGAGAATTAGATGCTAATGAATTATAATAATAAGTTGAAGAACAACGCGAACAACGCTTCCATTACAGTGAAAAGTAAGATTCTGTAATAAGTGTATTTATAGTTTTGGCATGTGAACATCCCAACCATGCTCACCAGAACAAAACATGTACCTAGTTTACTTGAGTTTCCCATGATTGTTTTGAAAAACTGCATTTTGTGTCGATCCATTCCAACATTTTGTGGTGTGCTGCATCTGTTCTACATACAAAAACATGGGAAACATCAACGCTGCTGGTTTTTTCCGTCTAAGAGGGAGTCTTCCATTTCCGTCCCATCTTCAACTGGGAACACATGCTACCATCAACACGAAGACAACCTCTTGCAAGTTCACTAATGGTGGAGGATTTTCCGAAACGGTAGAAGTTTCATACAGCGTTGAAGGCTCAAGGTGCAAACTGATTTTAGGAAGAGTTGTTTGCAGTAACGGCAATGTCAACATAGCGTCGTTTGTACTCAATGACAGCATAATATGTTCAGAAAAAAGAAACCTATGCCTGCCGATACACAAAATCGAGACCGGTTTTCTTTGCCCGTTCGACTCTGAATCTGAGGGTCCCATCACGTGGAAGACAAAGAAGAACGTTCATGCATGGGATGGTTACGGACACAAAAGTTTGCTTGTATGGCACTGCAAATAGGTGCGGTCTTCTTGTTTTGGAGGGCAAGAAAAACGATTATCATGAACGTGTTGCTAAGACAGTGACTATAGCACACTATTTTGTTAGTAGCAACGGTTCAGCTGCTGTAAACAGAACAAGTGAAACAACAGATATTGGGTTTTCTGTTGTGGCAAAGATTGAACTGTGTGATGGAGAGTTTGATATAACAGTGGAGGGTCCTGATCAACACCCTGTTTCTGCATTATTATACATGTTCAATCAAGTGAGTAGAAGAGGGATTTGGAAGCCAAGCATGTGTCCTCATTGTGCTAACGTTCGGAGAGAGCATAGCAGAATGTTTGGAGAGTCTGAGAGTGAAGACAGCGATAGTGTTCCTTTACCACCACGTCTTGGTGGCCAGCGAAATGCAGCAACGATTGCTAATGATGGAAGGTTCACAGGGCATGCTAATGGTAGTTTCATTAGATGCAGAAATTTCTATGGTTTTAATTGAGTGAAGACACACGAACTTGGTGTGTTTCTCTCTCAATATGTATGTTGAGTAATGTGTTAGTCTTGTAGAATTTTAAGAGTTATCTTCGGTCTATAATAAAGTTTGAATGTTGTACTACAAAATGTATCTCAAGCCAGAAAGAAAATAATAGAAAGTTTCTTTATTTTGAAAGGAGAAAATTATGGTTTTTGTACTATTAAAATGGAAACTTTGTTTACGTCTTTGGATGTCTCGCTCGCACAAACTAAATATTATGATCAAGCCACTGCGTCAGCAATGGAAAGAAATAATAGCAGATTTTGGAGTTCTTGATTCAAAGAGGATTCTGGGTAGCCATACTTACATGGATAATGAAGCAAAAACAACCAAGGAAGCATGAGACACTCTTCAACAAGTGTTTGAAGGATATTCAAAGGTGAGAAAACAGTCAAACTTCAATCTCTTTTGAGAATGAAAAAAATGAAAGAATTAGTTTGACTCAACAATTTGATACTATGGTCATTGTTATAGAAAAAACAAAGAACTTGTCACTCGCTACCTATGAAGTTCGGACACGCCTCATCAATATATAGTGTGTCCCGTGTCTCATACGTATCAGACATCGACACTCGTACGACACGTATAAGTCAAGTGTTTAATTTGAAAGACGTTTTTTTGTCTTTAACATGATTTTGACATCACTCCAACAAAATGTTAATAACCACAAATTCAATGATTTTCTAAAAAAACCTATAAATTTGTAAATTTATCACATAAGTTTCTATTATGATTATAAAAATAAGGAAAAAAATATTACATGATCACCACTTCTCACTTTTTTTGATATTAGATTGATAAATTAGATTCATTTTTGTGTTAGTTGACAATTTGTTAGTTAAAAGTTTGAAACTAATATATATAGTATATGCATGTCGTGTCCCATGTCCTGTGTTTTTCAATTTAGCCGTATCTCCGTGTCCGTATCTATATCCATATCGTATCTGTGTCTGTATCGGAGTTTCGTAGCTCACGACTGATATAGGGTTGATGAGAAGTTACTTAGATCATATACAAAACAAACCTAGATTTTTTCAATTAAAATTTAGTTATTAAAATATCGTTGAGTAAATTTAAATTAGACGATGGAAAATACGTTGAAATAGAAGACAAAGGCAACATTAAAGTTAAACAGGAAACCAAGATTATTCATGATATTTTTTATATGTTAAAATTAGATGAAAAGTTATTGAGCACTAGACAATTTTTGAAGCATAATTATTCTATTCGATTTGACAATACAATGCAAAAAAAAAATTATTCAAAAAGAAAAATTGTTATTGCGGTGAGAATGACATATAAAGAGAAGATGACAAATTGATGCAAAGAGATACATGTAATCCAATAAATATCCCTTTTCATGTTCAAAATAGGTATTTTAAGAAAAAGGAGCATTATTCTTCCACATATCAATTTAATAATCTAGCCAGTATCTAATTCTCTTTCATATTTTCTAAACCACTTTTCTTTTTTTAGTATCCCATTTGATTTTTTAATCTTCCACTTGCTAGACTCATTTGAGTACAAGAACCTGGCCTATGATAACATGTAAATTCGACTTTAATATCTAATGTGGATGATGCACCAATGTAATGACTTCTTTTTTTTTTTTTGTCAAAGTAAAACTCTAAATGTGAAATCTCGTATATAGAAATGGATAACTTCAGCAACCTAAGGAAAATCCAAATTTACTTATATATATATAGAAGTTCGAGTGAACACATAAATATGGTAATATTTGAAAATCAGGAAAAAAATATACTTTTCTCGATTTAAAGTATTAATAGTTGACACAATTCAAATAATAGTTTCTCGATCCAAATTAACACAATTCAAAATTAATTATAAACACTTAAAAATAAGATTCCTTTTGGCTGAGACAGTTCATAATCCTTGTAAGCTTTTGAAGTTGATGATGAGAATGCGCATGCTGACTTTGCAGAAACCGTGTGGGGTTCTTTGGAGCCACCAAAATCTCTTCTTTCTCCAAACGTAATCATGACCTACTTTGTTGTTGCACTCTCAATCTTTAGTTTAATGATTCAACCCATGTTGTTTCTATATATACCCTTTTTCATCATCCAAAATGCACCAATCTTGCAATCCACATGCCAAACGACAAAAACAACACAGGCGGCTTTAAAAAACATGCAACCTATGACTCGGTCTAATCAATTTATTAGGATGTAAAAAAATACCAATTAAATTATCTCTATAACCTAAGGTATTTTCTGACCAAGACTAATTCTTCAATAAACCAAGGTTTTTCAGAAAAATTAACCATTCCGCAAATTGTATTCCATGTTTAAAGATCAATTTCTTAACCATGTCTTAAATTAATCATTTTCTTTTACCAAATCAATTCGATTTTTGAAAATTCCTAAACAGAGACCATGATTTGAAACAAAACCTCTAAACTTGTGGTGCCCACGTTTGTTGGCTGACTCAGAGTTCCTACACGATACATGCGCAGTTGAACGGACCTAAAACAACTCATTGTGTCTTCTGGGAGAAATCAATTTAGGTAAAAGGTTAAAAAAAAACATTTTCATTTTGAGACACGCAAGTAAATGTCTTACAAAAGGTTTCATACCAACGTTTGACAAAACCAGCCCACTACCAACAAACTGAAAAATTGACACACGAGCAACAATGGAAATTGTAAAACAAGAATCAATTTCCAACACTATATAGCTGAATAACCAGAAAAAGAAAAAAAAATAAATAAAGAATGGACCTGTGTTATTTTTTGTATACCCTGATAAATACAATTCAAAGATGATCAATTTGGGAAAGAAAAAAAAATGATAGTAATTGGTAAGGAGAGAGATGTCAGTAAAAAGCAATCAAAGTGTGGCATTGGCAAGGATATATAGATTTATACAGAAGAAGATAAAGGCATAAACAGTTACTAAGAATAATCAAGAGCTTCCACTGAAACCTTGACTGTTCTTCATCTTTCTCATTTCCATTTCCCTTGTGGTTTGGCGGCTCTGCGCTTCACTGCTTGAGCCAGATGGGTTTAAACCGTACTCGCTTGTAGCTGCACTGTATTCGCTGCTTGCACCATATTCCTGAGTTCCCAGAGCCATTTTTCTGAACTTTTTCATGTCTTCCTTGTACTGTACAGTATCATAATCTGAGCTTTCATGAGAACTGTACATGGTGCTGTGTCCAGGTTTGATTCCTTCGTTAAGATCTGCTAGAGACACATCTCCTTCCAAAGCACGCACAACCTGTAGTAGGTACACAATACAAGGATCATGTCATGTTCTCGCATCTTAGGCCAATTCAACAATGCAAGACATACATACTGTCCTATGTATGACCATCACATGAAAAATGACAACAAAAGTACTTCGATTTACCTGGCTCATCCTTGGTCGGCGCTTTGCTGAATGACGTGTGCAAGCTGCAGCACATGCCACCATTCGTGCCATCTCATTAGGTTCATAATCATTCTGAAGCCTTGGGTCAATAATAGAGTCAAAATCATCCTCTTCCAAAGCTCGTGTGAGCAGAGGCCTAGCCTGTGATATGATAAAGATGGATTTAGTCAAGAGTTACTCTGCAGAACTGCAGAACAATGTTCTGCTCCAACGAAGAAACTCATAAATGTACACATACATACACAGTGAATTTCTTAGTTAAATGCCATAATACTTACCCAGTCTACCAAACTATCCTCCATGAATGTTTGAGTTTTATCAACTGGTCGCCTTCCAGTTATCAACTCAAGTAGCATGACTCCATAGGAGAAAACATCTGATTTGTCTGTGAGTTTTCCACTAGAAGCATATTCTGGAGCAAGATACCTGCAAGTAATAATTGAAGCACGACAGTGAGATTGAAATGTAGCGCCAGACAACAACATATTTGTTCCAGATTATTATTGTTCTTGGTTTTTCTTATAAACTGTTGACACTTGACAGCAATAAGACCGATGAAAACTGACAACAATCACACATGGCATGCCACAGAGACGCAAAGTAGTCCACTTTAAAGTTGAAAGTTTGAGATTTTTTTTAGCTATGATGTACTCTCTTTATCCATGTCCCGTGTCATAAAAGAATAGCATAACAGGTTAATTCGTCCATATTAAAAACAGATTATTACAGAAGCTACTTTCCATAATTATACATCCAAGGTTCGTAAAAAGATAGAAAGAAGAAAGTGTGTCCCTACCCAAAAGTCCCCATCACTCGTGTGGAAACGTGAGTATTAACATCAGAAGAAAACTTAGCAAGACCGAAATCTGCAACCTGTCAACAAAATCAAGAGCAATTCAATCCCAACTGCAAATAACATTATAAAAGTGAACAAGGTAAGTGGGTTTTATGGCTTTTATCAATTAGACTAAATCAGGTAAACAATGAACATGTTTTATCACTGTTGTGAGAAAGACATACAGCAGAACAACATACCTTTGCTTCGAACTTGAAATCCAGAAGGATGTTGGCAGATTTGATATCACGATGAATGATCTTAGGATGACCTGAAAGTACATAGAATGAAAACAAACATTTAGGTTGACATAAAGAAATTAACAACAGCAGAAGAAAAGAAATGATGGGTGAAAAACATACAATCTTCATGAAGATACGCGAGTCCCTTAGCAGATCCTAAAGCAATTCTTAGTCTTGTGGGCCAATCCATGGTAGGTCGTCCTCTTCCTGCAGTGGAAACAACCATGAAAGACCGCTTCCATGAAAAGCATAATCCAAGTGGTAGAAGTTGGTGCTTAGCCAACTTTCAGCAGAAAAGATGGACCAACCAAAGAGAATTTTTAAATGAAGCAAAAATGAGAAGTACCAACCATGCAAATGGAACTCCAATGTGTTGTTGGGAACAAATTCATAAACAAGCAACCTCTGGGACCCTGTGATGCAGTATCCAACCAAAGATACAAGATGCTTGTGATGAACACGGCTAATTATCTCAACCTCAGCCTGGAACTCACGCTCCCCTTGCCCGCTTCCAGCCTTCAATTGCTTCACTGCCACCTCCTTGCCGTTGGGAAGAATTCCTCTGTGAACATATCCGAATCCACCTTGTCCGAGGAGGTTCGCATCGGAGAATCCATCGGTGGCGCGTGCCAACTCCTCGTAGGTGAAAGTGCTCTTAGAGAACCCCAATGAAATTCCCGGAGAAGGAGGAGGAAGTGGTTCGCCACCCGAATAGTTTGATCCAGACCCACCACTGCTGCTGATGAAAGGAAGCGGAGGAGGAGGAGGTTGAGCAGCATAAGCCGGAACCGGTGGAGGCGATGGCTTTGGCGGCATCATTGAAACCACATGATCTTGCGGAGGAGGAACATTGTGCTGCCATTGACGCGGTGGACCACCGTAATCATCTAAAAATTATGAAGAGAACACCATGAAATAAGTAATTATCGTTTTCTTCAAGAGTAAGAACAATTTCTGAATGAAATATGTGTGATATATTAAATCTGCTATTGGAGAAGCTAAACGAAAAAAGAAAGTCTTTAATGAAAAGTTTGAACAAACTGAGTAATTATCCTTAGACTCTAATAACATCACCAGAAGACAGAGTAAGGAACCATTCATTTTTTTTTTCAACAATTAGAACAAACCTTAACAACTAAGAAAAAACACTAGAAGCAAATTGTAAGAAAATACATGCTATCAGTTTTACATAGTTCATAATGTGCATCCATAAGTAAAAAGATTCGGCAAGAGAATCGACTAAGGAATTAAACATTGAGAACATCTTGAGAACAATTTACGCAAAAACTTTAAAATCAATAAAATCAGGAAAAACGCGAAAGGCTTTTTCAATAACATTAATAGATCAAATGTAAAATGACAAAAACAAAAAGCTCACTCACCTTTGGGTCCCCGCGGCGGTTGCTGCGGCGGCGGAGCATAGTACTCCTCGTCGCGTCTTCTCTTCTTCTTCCGACAGCATATGCAGAGAATGCTTAACACAACAAGAACCGCGACTGCCCCCACGGCGATTCCGACGACCACGCCAGTCGAAATACCCGACGAAGAAGACGACGGCGGAGGCGAAGGCGTGGTTGGACTCGATCCGGACGGAGGAGAAGGCGAGCTCCGAGACGGTGGACTCGGAGTGCTGCCGCCTCCACCGCCGCCACTAGGTGGCGATGGTGGAGACCCCGACGGCGGCGAGGGAGGAGAACCAGAGGGAGGCGAGGGAGGAGAACTCGACGGTGGAGTGGTTGCCGGCGGGGATGGAGTCGAAGGAGTAGACGGTGGAGGAGCAGACGGAGTCGAGGGAGTCGACGGAGGTGGCGAAGAAGGTGTCGCCGGCGGAGGGGCGGAGGGAGTCGCTGGGGGCGGAGACGACGGAGGTGAAGGTGGAGGTGACGACGGAGTGGCAGGAGGAGGCGCGGAAGGTGTGGCGGGCGGTGGTGCAGACGGGGTGGACGGCGGAGGTGCGGTGCTGTTGGACGGCGGCGAAGACGGCGCTGGGGCTGTTGACATTGTTGAGAACAGCTACAGAATAAAAAAAATTGAGATCGAAACACAGAGAGAAGCTTAGCAAGGATTAAGGTCGAAAAGATTAAGGTTTATACTTATGTGACTCTCTCTAAAACGGTTTAGAGAGAGAGAAAAAAAAGGAGACAACGAAGAATGGTTTGCGTCGAAGTAAGAAAGCGTTTTATCTGAAAAAACCGTGGATTCTCTTTCTCACCTATCACCTTTGAAGCTGTTCCTCAGTCTCACTGTCACTGTTTTTTCTCTTTCTTATTTTTTTTTATTATTATTTATTTTTACTATTAATTTAAACTTATTGGTTGAGCCAACCAGCGAAGACAAACGGGTAGCATGGCCCCACACGAATGCGCCGCGGACACCTTCTTCTTACACTTAATTAATTAATTAATTTAATTAGGGTAACATATCATTTTTGTTTTCTGGAATTTGTTTATTGTTTGCATTTTCGTTTGTAATTAGTTTTTTTTTATTGGCCAAAATAAATCACGTCCGATATATAATAACAAAACCAGTTATTGGGTTTTCTACGCGTCGATAGTTAGAAGAATGGCGTTAATTTTGTTAAGAAAAAAAAATTAATTAAATATTTAATAGTTAATATTTAAAGCTTAACGTATGGGTGTAACCGTGTTCCCAGTCCTACGTAAAGTCGTGAAGAAGAAGACAAAGTCCAGCACATGAAAATTGCAGACTCAAATATCATAATCAACAAAATCAACTTTTTATTAAATAAATAAACTAAGGTACGTTTGAATTCGGTATTCAACCGTTAAGCACACTCTCCGCTGCAAAAAGCGAACTCATAAATAAAATATTAAAAATAGCTACCAAATGAGAAAACCTCTTCCCGTTTTCCGTTCCAGCAGACGGTGATATATTTTCAAATAATATTATTAATTATTGTCTATTTTAAAATTTGAAGTTTTGTTATAATTTTACTTTTAAGAAATGTCAAAATGAACTTAGAAAATAAAATAAGAATAAAGTGTTGAAATAAAACCCGTAACGTGTTTATTAGTTAACGCCGTAATTACAGGCCTTGAGCCATGAAATCGAAGAAGATTGAGAAAATTGTCCTGTTCCACACTAACGATAATTTCTTACAGAGTTATGAACTTAATTAATGGTATTAACGTGCGCATCGAGTTTAGCATTAATTTTCCTTCCCATTTTAATTACTAATTAAAAGATATTAGCAATTAATACTACTTACCAATATTAATAAAGATCAACACACTACAGTTTCAATTCGAATTTGAATTCTCAACAAATTCAGTGCTTCATATTAATCGTTTTTTTGTAATCAAGCTAGTAATGTTAATTATTCACCAACACTAGTTAACACGGTGGAGAAATTGGACAAAAATAAATTAGATATTCTTCTTCAAATACTGTTTATTTTAGATTTATAGAATTTGAGAATAAACCACTTGTTTACTAAACTTATATAATTAATGAATAAAATTTTGAATGTGAAAACTAGTTGTTTAAATTTGATTTTATTATAGGGTTATCCTTTTATGATTGGTTAATTGCAACCGAGTCAAACATTAGGTAACCCATTTTGCAGAAAGAGTAAAGTTTTTTTAATTAATATTTATAGTAGCTGTTACTCTAAGTAAGAGTTAAATAAGCAGCTGGATTACACTATCGCACAACGCAACAAGACATGGACATATTCATTCAAAAAATAAAAAATAAAAACAACATAAATTATATTTATACAAAATCTTTGTGTGACATAAAGCATAACATAATGAGATAAAAATAAAATAGAGAAAAAAATTAGGGTTAAATATATTTTTGATCATTTAATTTTTAGTGAATTTTTGAACTAGTTCATTTCGAAACTTTGGACCAATTTAGTAATTTATCTTTCGAAATATGTGAATTTAGTCCTTCTAATCAAATTTTGTTATGTTTATTTGATGTTTCGTATGCATTTCAGGATTGTATTTGAGTTGTTTATACTATTTGACACATTTTTGCTTTAATGTTAAGTCAAATAATATTATGAAACGCGTTTGAAATATCAAATAAACTTAACCAAATTTGATTAAAATAACTAAATTCACGTATTTCGAAAGATGAATGACTAAATTGGTCAAAAATTTCAAAATGGACTAATTCCGAAATTTAATGAAAGTTAAGGGGAAAAAACATATTTAACCCAAAAAATTATAATGTTATCTTGGTTGGAAGACTAAGCAGAAGAATGACAAATAATTCAATATTATTTTGTATCATTTTTTAATTATTCATGACACTTTTTTTTTTTGCGTAAGGTATATTTTCATATTCAAATTAAAATATAATTAATAACTTGATGTACAAATTATTTGGAATGTGTATGTAAATTAAACACTCTACTTTGTAGTAAAAAACAGATTACTACATGACAAAATATAGTGTCTCTTGCATTTACTTTTGTCCGTGAATTATTTTAATACTATTTATTGCGAATTTAATATAATGTGATAAGAATAATAATGTTGATGATATGTACATGGTGATTGAAGTTGCTTGAATTTAAGAATAATTTATTATGATAAAAGATGATAAAATCAGTTTGAACATGAATTGAGATTACATTAAGATTTCGTAAATTAGTTATTTTGAAGTCAAATTGGAAAATGTTATCATACTTAATATTGAATACATAACAGTGTTCTTTTAATTGTATACCGTATACTCATAAAGTTGTGATAGAAAATGTCGATCAAATTAAATTATCAAATAAACAAATGCATATGGAAAAAAATAAAATTTACAAACATAGAAAATTTAAATTAAAAAATATTTTTTTAGACAAACTAATAATACATATATTTTACCCAAATATAATAAAATAGTTAGAGTTAAATAAGTGAATGTCGTAACTGTAAACCTTTTCTGCTTCCTATATACACCGATTTGGGAATGATTTAATTCTTTTACATTTTATATAAACAGTGATTTTTTTTTTGTTTTATTAACTATATTTTCTTTTTCATATAAGTAAATTAGATTAGAAATAAGATTATAAAAGCCCACATTATGCATAATAATTGCTAAACCTGTCAATACCAGTATTCTGCATTTTTCATTCTTGCAATTATTACATAAAGTTGAAATAATTAGTATTTTAATTAATAAGGTCAAACTTAATATAAATAGACGGGAAGTCTTTTTTTATCAAACTTTATCTTTTCTTTTTAATAGGGTCAAATTTAATATATATATATATATATATATATATATATATATATATATATATATATATATATATTCTTTATGAACTAGTTAGTTAACAATCTAAAATAATATACTTTCAACGAATATTAACTTTTAAAATAGTTATATTAATTTTTTTCTTTATATTAATGTTGAATCTTATTTCTCTTATTTATTTAGTTTGAATTAATGATTAGTTGTAATAAAGTTGAAATAAGTAGTCTTTTGACTAATATAGTTAAACAAAACAATCAATAGCTGATTTTTTTCATAACCAATAATTTTGTGTAATATATAATTAAAAAAGTTTAAATATGTTTTTTTCTTTAATTTTAATTTTTTGTAAAAATTGAAATTAGTTATTTTTTAAATTTAGACCTAATTTAGTTTCTCAACTTTAGAAATATATGAATTTAGCATTTTAATCAAGATTTGTTAAATTTATTTGACTTTTAAATGTGTTTCATGATAGCATTTGAATTATTTTGCATAATTTGATATATTTCTGCCTCAATATTAGCTAAAAAAAGAATTTAAAATGTCAAATAAACTTAACAAAATTTGGTTAAAATAATCAAATAACTTATTTTTAAAGTTGAAGGATTGAATTGAACCAAAATTTTAAAGATGAATTAATTTCAATTTTCACTAAAAATTAAAAATTCAAAAACATATTTAACCTTTTAAAAAAAATATATAAGAAAAGATGTAATATAATGCTTACTTTGATATTTTGTATCTTTCAAAAACAATAACTATTTAGTTTAAAACTGTCTTTAGCAAATATATAAGGAAAACACACTTTTAGTTGTATAACGGATAGGCTAGTTTTTTGGTATGGATAATATAGACAAGTTTGAATGAGAAGGAAAAAAATATTTTTGTTGAACTTCTATTATTTTCTTCAATTTAAACTTCAAAAAATAATATTTCTTTTACTTTACAAATAAGTGAATTTTACTTATTTTAGAGATAGTTTTTACTCTTCCTTAATTCGAAACAAAGAAAAAGACAAGCATTTGACATTGACAGATAAATAGAAACAGCAGAAAAAAAAATCATTATTAAATCTGTCCGGCACCGATTCGCATAACAGTGAGATTTTTCCAGAAAAAATGTTAAAAGGTGGTAGCACTAGTTATATTAAAGGTCAGACATATTAGATCGGTAATACAGGAATCGATTTAACGATTTACATTAAATTATTGTTTTTTATTGATTTAATAATTAACGAATATATTATATCGACTTATATTATATCAGTTTCGAAATTGATTTAATATACGTTTCATACCGATTTAATATTTTATTTTTACATTAATGTGAAAATTTTGTCTTTTATAAACAGAAAAAATAATCAACGGAGTTAAAGATGGTAATTAAGTTGACGAAAGAAATAGATTGACAACGATTGTATGAGAAAAAATCTGATGCAAAGGTTAGAATTAATCCATTTGTAATATTTTGAAGAGAATAACAAGAAGAGAAGAAAAAGAAAAAACACTCTCTGTCTATGTGCTGTTGGTGAGTGGAAAATGCATATTATTCAAATAAAATTTTGCAGGCTTATGAGGAATTGGGATTTGAGAATATGTTTTGTTTGACTTTGAAATTTTCCCTTTTGTTATGCTTCTGAGACACCAATTAATTAATAACACATGAGATTTCTAGAAATGTAGCAAATGTTATATAGGGAGGTTTCAACTTGAACTTCGCTTCTGCCAAACAACACCATAATAATTTTGGATTTTCTCTACTTTGCTTAAAGCTTGCAAGACATTAATAAAATTAATATTTTCTAAAAGATCAAACTTAGTCTAAATATCAAGAAAGCAACGTGTGAGGACAATCACATAATAATTATCCAGCTTCATTTTTGTGTTTGTTTTTCGAGCCATTTTAAAGAAATTTACATGGGGTTCTTTGAATGTGTTTAGTAAATAAATTTAATTTAAAAAATAACTATATAAGTTTTTGAAATTAAGTTATACTAATCAAATTAATTTTAATTATAATATAAAATATATATATATATATATATATATATATATATTATAAATAAGACAATATGCCAAAATGATAAGCACATTTATATTAAAAAAAAAATCTTACAATAATTCCGTCACAATTTTGTTTTTAAAATATTTCGATCTCAAAACATTGTTAAGGTTAATCACATTTTATTCAAATTATTGTCTATTTTAAGACATGTGTTTCATCATAGTTTTGTCCTTAAAAAATGTTTCGATAGATAGAATTAGAAAGAAGTATTTAAATCGTTTTAGACTTCGACTTCTAAATAATGTAAAATTATTGGATACTTTTTTTTTAAAATTTATCAATCACTTTTTTTCTTTTATAAACTTCTTGAAATAAAAAATTACAGAAAAACAAATCTTAGTTATTGAGAACACAAATAAGACGGGCAGCCTAAAGATTAAAGATAAATTATATTAAATCACTATTAAGTTATATTTAGACCTAACTTATTATAATGATATGAATATTACTAGATCTAACTAGAAACAATGTAAATAGGTTAACTTTAAAACCTATTGACACTATATTTGTGAGAACAAACTCGATTAAATATTAACTTGAGCAATGAAGTGTTTCTGTAAATAAATCGACAACCGAAAACAAAAGCAAAACAAAAGAAAAATACATAATTTTAATTGTAGTGATGTAATATATGTGAAAGATTAACTTTTTTATAAAGTTTAAATTAAAATTCAAATATTAAGTAGGATATAAATAAAAAAAAGATGTGAAACATAGAAAGTAAAAAATAATTTAATTTAATATAGTTTTCGTTCTTAAACTTTTGATAAAAAAAAAAAAAACTTAATTTAATCCTTCTGATAAATAGTGTATCTACTTGATATATTCACTTGTAGATAATTATGATAATAATCCATACTTAACAATAATATTAATGTTTATCCTACATTACTAACACTAGCGTGTATACGAATGTTGTCGCGCCTGTATATACGCCGTATTTTTTTATATACGTGATATTATATTAGTAGGTGATAATAATGTAATATTTTTAAATTAATATATAAAATAAAATTATATTTATTAAAAATAGAGTGAAATATATTAGAAAATATGAGAGAATAACTGTTGATAAATAAAGAAAAAGAGAAGAGTAAAAAAAGATGATTTTATAAAAAAAGTTTATAAAAGTAATAGTCAATTTACAAAAATTTAATAAATAATTATATTTTAAAGGATAAAATTGATATTTTGATATATGGACAAAAAAAACAGAATTTTTTTTATATATTGTTATAGATTATCCGCTCTTCACTATACTCATATCTATATCTATAATGTTCAAATTAAAACCTTAATTCAATACATTGGAACTATCGATTTATTGATATTATGGGAAAGGTGTAAACTTGCAAAAAAAAAAAAAAGTAAGACTGAAATCTATTTATAGTGTAGTTTTGTGATATTATTATTACCTATAATTTAAATATTTCACGTACTCATATAATAAAAAAATTAGGTTCGCATTAAAATCGAACATACGGAATTTGAGAGAAAAATGTTCCCGACAGTGTGGCATTTCATGTCTGACAGGTTGGGAACCTTGCTTTTTTTTCCATGGTAGTTGCATTAGTTATTAGATATAATAAAATGAAACACAGAGAAAAGTTAAATACTAATAAAAGTGATTAAATAACATATAAATACCAACAATTTTTATTTTTATTTTTTGCTGAATTTTCTTCTGTCATTTTCTGCTGTGTTGCTCTCTTATTTAAGATGGGAATGGTACTCAGATTCATATATGCCATTTCTTTTTCCACTTTCCTTTGTTCTTAGATAAGCATATTCACACCAACATATAACATTATAAACTTTATTTAGTTTAATCGATTATTATATTCAATTTCAGTGGAATTACCTTTATTCAAATATATTTATAATATATAAAAAGAAGAAAAAAAAAATAAATAAACTAAGCATAGAATCACATTGCCACATGGGGAGTGAATTATTATATTTTAGGTTCCAACCTCTCTCATAATTTGTGCCGTGACATTCGTCTGATTTTGACTCTATATGGACCCAATATGTTATGCTCAACCATTTTTGTTTTAATTTGTTTCTTTATTCTTTTAGTTTGTTCAATGGTTTAATTATTCTTCATCGTGGATTATCAATACCAAAATACAAAACGTCAACTTTCTATTTATTATTATTTTTTTTTCTCATTTCTTTTCCCAACTTTTTTCAAAATTCTAAGCAATTAGAAATTAAATTGCATGTATTCCAACTATATGCCCTAGCTTTTCGTAAAATAATGGAGATTAAGGCTGGGAAATAAAAGAGAGAGGGAGAGAGTAAACCCTAAGGAAATTCGTTATTTATTATTGGTTCAAACATAATAAACATTTAGGTCAACGTAATTAATTTAATTTTCTGATATTCGTGATTAACTAACACAGTGTGGCAAGATATCAATGAAATTAATGTTATATCTTTTTTAGTTCTAAGTTTAATTTTCTGAAATAAACTATTGATTAGTATATAATGCCTCATATCATATATGTATGCATGGTAATTAAAGTTATGAACGTTTGGACATGTATATAGTAAGTTAAAGAGTAATTATTTAAACTAGGTTTTACAAAAATAAAGGTCTCTCACCTAATTACTTAATTGTATATAAATATGTAATATTAAATATATAAATTAAGGGTTTATCTATGCTTAGAGTTATTTCTTAAACTTATATTATTATTTGCTCGCGTATCAATTAAAGTTATATGGGAAATCAAATTTTTACATACTAAAGATTATGTATATTTAACATATAATATTAGAGATTGAACAAACTTTATTTGGATTATGAATCTGTATTATAAATTTATAATAAATTTAAAGATAAAATGAATGCAAATGTAAAAAACAAAATTAAAAAATTAAAAAAAAATTGTATTAAATCTGACTTATCAAAATTAATATCTTATATTACAGTTTTTTAAAATTTTTATTTTAAAACAACAGGTCTAAATTAACTGTCATAAAGAAGTTATATTTGCAAAACCGTTGTTAAAAAAAGTTTTATGTTGGATCCATATCTAAATTACATATCTCATAATATGCTTATAAATTTTTACTGTATTTTGTTTTCGCATATCTAAAACCGTTGTTAAAACATATCATGAAAAAAAATTATACAAATATATATATATATATATATATATATATATATATATATATATATATATATATATATATATATATATATATATATTCTAAAATAACTGTTGGATCCATAATTCTATTACCTCATAAAGGATGAAGTTTTTAAGTCATCATTAGGATATTTGTTTAGCAATTTTAATATCAGTTAAACAATTGAGTGAAAATTAAAAAAAAATGAAAAATAAGATTAACAAAATTTAGTCTGAATTAATACTTTATGTTGAATGAGGTGTGAAATCTTTATATGAAAAATTCATACTACTTTATAGGTGGTAAATCTTTCTCGTATTTAAAAAAAAAAAAGAAAAATTCCAACATTTGATGTCTTTATCTTTTATATTAAGATATGTGGTTGACATGAAAGCATTAGCCACAGTATGGGAAAGGAAACATAAATTCTTTGTTCTTCACACTTCACTTCTTCCTCTTGGTGCTTAGTAAATTTAGAATCTCAATAATAATTGACACAGATATTTCCCACTCCAAAAAGAGAACCTTTGAATATGTATTATCTATAGCTAGCAACTAGGTGTATTATAATAAAAAAAATAACTACTTTAACCATAAAAAAACAAAAGTAAGCTAATGTCACAACCAAGGTATCTTATGATGTATACATTACTAAAAAACTCGTATAAACTCCTATTTTCTGTTAATTTTGTTTTGAATTTTTTTTTTAAGAAATATTTCTAAATTTTGTTATGAAAAAAAAATTACAGAAAATTACTGTAAATTTTTTTGCAAAATATTTTATATAAAACACTATTCGCAACAAATTTTGTAAGAGATACTTTCGAATGTTATAATTTTGTAAGAAATAATTACCCACGAAATAATTACATGCCAATTAAAATTTTTAAAAAAAATAGTAAAAAAAATCTTTTCTTGCAAATCTTTTAATAAATTTGTAAAAACATTCTTATATAATATGAGAATTTTTAGTAATGATATCGTACATTTTTTTTCATTGTATACGCATCCATTACAGAAATTTATAGAGAAATCCGTAGTTGTTTTACTGTTTAATTATATGTTTTTAACTGTTTAATTATTTCATTCTATACTTTTATATCAATGGAATAATTTGGTTTTAAACTTTTAAAAACCTAAATATATCATGCCTACATATTTTTTAAAATTTAAGAAAAGCATTACTAACAATATTTTTGTATAACAAATTTATACGAATCCATATTTTCTATTGATTTTTTTGGCATTATCCTCTGTTGAACATTAAAAATACATTGTATTAGTATTTTAAATATTTTTTTAATATATTTTAAAATGTCAAAATTAATGATAATCAATATATTATAAAGATACAGTAGAATACTAGCACAAAAATAATATAAAAATAACACAAAAATATCAGCAGAAAATCCAAGTTCAAATTTATACAAATTACATTGTACAATTCTTGATTTGAATGAAGACTCCATTTGAAAGTAGTAGGTTTGAGTTCAAGCTGAAAGCAAGTGTATGAATGAAAGAAAGAAAGTAACATCACAGGTCCACCACTGAGTTCATGGTAACCCTACATGGATCATGCTTATCCGAAGAATACTTTCCATGTCTTCTTGGGTAACCCTAATAACATTTTCTATGTCCACAGAAACACAGTGGGGCCACTAAATTTGAAACAAAACCAAGTTCAACGAGGTACAACATGTATTTATATATTATAAACGAATGTCTGTCTTCTATATTTTAGACTCTTCCCTTTCTTTTTCTTCTTTCCTTTATTAGATAAGGGTTTTTGTTTGTTGTTGAGCACGTTGGGGTGAACGTGAAAAAATATCTTTATTTTTAGCTTTCTTTTTACTTTGACTATCTTCCTTACAAATCTTATTCATTTATTTATTTGGCTTCTGCAGTGTATAAGGCTGGCATATATGCCAATGCCAAGACAATATTGTTGTCATTTCATGAAGTGCTCCAACCATAGCCAGGGTATCCATTTTTGTATCATGCTTTTAAGCTATATATGCATATTTATTCTGAATATATACCACCAATGTGAATGTGATGCCTGATTTTAACAGATAGGATTCACTCACCAATTTCATATTTAAGTCTTCACTTTCTACCATAATGTAAATTTACAATATATAAATACAATATATAAATATGTGTAATCTTCATCTATAAGTTAATTTAGTGATAGGTGATGAAATTTGATATTTATTGATTTTATTATTTTACTCGATATCCAATCCTTATTAAACTTTCTATTAATTTCTAACCTCACCTACAAAATATATATGTCTGGATGTGAAAATAAGGGCTAAAAATTTACATCAATTAGAGAGATAAGATCAATTTATAATTATATATAAGTGGATAATTATATATATAAGTAGATGTAATTTTTATTTATTAGTTTGTAATTTTATATATATATATATATATATATATATATATATATATATATATATATATATAAATAAGTGGATGCTAATTTTGAATTAAATTTAAAATCTCTTGAAGTTAATTGAAGTCACTAACATAAAAAGGGTCTTTTACGTCCAACGTTTTTTGCTTTTCTTGTCTGGTTCAGGTCAGACGTAGTAATAATAGTCGTAAATTTACGTTTGACTAAAAACCGGACATAAATTTACATCTGACTCAAGAGAACAGATGTAAAATTTGTCAACCACAATCCTGCATGTCGACCAGTCGTTGTAGAGTCCTCCACCGCTGCACTTCAACCACAATCCTTTGCCGCTACACTTCAACCAAACGACCACCACTACATGTCAACCAGTCCGTCGTCGTTGCAGTTCCTTCGTCGCTGCAAATTCGCCACCATTGCAATTCTGTTGTCGCTGCCTCCACCAAAAATTGCAGAAAATTAGGGGTTTCAAGGTAAATGGAGATGCACCAAAACGAAATCAAAAGAGAAATTAACCTTTCAACAATTAATCACTTGATCCTCCACCGGTGCAGTTCAAAAACATGAAAATCGCGTTCCCATCTCGCGCAGTCGCGATACTGTGGAGAAGAAGGTTAGGGATTTAAGTTTCAACATTCTGACTGACACTAATCAGACATAAATTTACGTCTGGCAGGAAAAATCGGACGTAAAATTTACGACTGACAAGACTAATCAAATATAAATTTATGTCCGACTAGTAAAAAATTACATAAGTTGTAAATTAATGTGAGTCTCAAACCTTAACTATTAAACCATTTGTAATTATTAGACCCACAAAAACAAATCACAATTAAAGTGTAAAATGAACTAAGGTCCATCGTTAAATCCACATCTCCATTTTTCTTAATTGAAAACTAAAAGAAATGAGGTTTTTAATTATTTTTGAAAATCCTTGGTTATTAAACTAGTTTTTAAAGTTCAATTGGATTTTTAAGGTCAAATTTATTTAAACTTAAAAGTGGAAAGTGGAAATTATTTATTTATTTATTTGTTTATACTATTATTGTTGATTTTGTGTACTTCCAACAAAAGTGTTTGATAAACTGATCTAAATAAGACTGACGAGGGAAAGGAAGTGAGCAGTGATTAGCGGAATTTGGCAGAACGCATTTTTCAGTCATACACATGACTCACTTGTGTGTCTATGTTGTGTCAATTTCATGCCAAATGCCACGTGCCATTTTTACACTTCAACTAGTTTTCTATAGTCATTTCAAGTCTCAAATTACATGAAGAAAGTAAATTTTTTTTATTATTATACGTACACAAATTTTATATTAATTGTTTATATATATATATATATATATATATATATATATATATATATATTCTCCTTTCATACTCACTATTAAAAAAGTTCATAATTTTTTTTTGTTTTGAATTTTTTTTAGAAAATACTTATAAATTTTGTTATGAAAAAAAAGTTACAGAAAATTGTTAGTCAATTTTTTTGTAAAATATTTTATGTAAATACTTTTCGCAACAAATTTTGTAGAAAATACTTACGAATTCTATAATTTTGTAGAAAATAATTAACTACAAAAAAATTACCTGCTAACTAAAATTATTAGAAAAAATAACTAGAATAAAATTTTTTCTTACAAATTTTTTTAATAAATTTATAAAAAAAATTTCATGTAATATGAGAATTTTAAATAGTAACTTCTAAAACATTTAAAATTGAAACTAAACTTAATTTGTTTTCTTTTTCTGAAAAAATAAGAAGTCAATTTTATCTGTAAGTTTTAAATCTTCTCAATTTCCTTAAAAGAAAAGGTAAATTTGATTATGTCATTAGAAATCACATTAGCAAAATATTGTTGCGGTGATAATGCGAGCATAGTATGTTAAATTATGAGTGTTTATGTCAATAAAAATGTCTTATACAGAAAGGATTAATAATGAAAAAAAAAATACACTAAAAGAAAAAAATATTTATTTATTTAATCATGATGAAAGTTGAAAATTAAGGATTACACCGGTCAAACTATTAGTTTTTTCCTTTATCTAATTTATTAGTATTTCAAGTGTTAAATGAAAAAAAAAATAATGATAATAACGTAATATTATTAAATTTTGTTTCGTCACATTAAAAATATGCTATTATATGAATGTGATGTCATTTTTATTTATATGAATAAAAGATGAGATATTTACATAATTAAAATTTTCAATTTTGAAACTTAAAAAACAAAAAGTAAAAAAACTGTACACAATGTAAAGTTACTTTACTTGAGAGAGGGCCCTTGAGCCAGCTATTCAAGCACCAAATTGCAAACCTTTTAAATCACTTTCTTTTGTCAAAAAGTTGAATAAGTTAGTCATTTTTCTTTCCTAAGAAAATAATGTCACGTTTTTTTAATTGAATAAACAAGTATTTCGAGTATTTTATTTTCTATGACGTTTAAAATAATTTGGCTTTTTTTAAAATGTAATCCTTAAATGGAGTTTTTAATATTGTAAGATATGTGTAATTGTAATTTTAAAAATAAGTTAAAAGAGTTATCTTTTTCGTGGTGCTTGAAATTTGTAAGCATTGAAAATATATTTTATAATATTCAATAAAAAATATGGTAAATTTTATTGTGAGAGAATAATATTTATAGTATTGTGTTAAGCTTTTAAAAGTTGAAAAAGAATAATGTAATATTCAAAAACATTAAAATTTTATTGGATTTTAAACTATAGACAAGAAAAAAAATTAATTGAGAAATAATCTCTCAACTACTTCTATTTTTTAGTTTAAAAATGAAATTTGTTAAAATATTCATTAAATGATTTTATTTTTTTTCTTTCCTTTTGCTAGAAAAAGATGTAAAAGAACAAAAGTGTTGAAACGTGTATATTGAGATATTTTTATTAGATATTTCTTTAACAATAACTTTATAAAAAAATGATGTAAAAGAACAAAAGTGTTTAAACGTGTATAATAAGATATTTTTATTAGATATTTATTTAACAATAGCTTTATAAAAATATGAAAAAGGTAACATAATAAAATTCTTTTTTTTTTCATAAATTACTTATCAGGGAACTCTTTAAATATGTTTTACCCTCTTATATACATATTTAAAGATTTTTTATTTATTTGTGAATTTTTTTCTCTAATTTCAGAATTAAAAGTTTTACTTTTTGTTTATATATGTTAGTTCAATATGATTATATTATTTATCAAAATAAAAGATTCACAGCAAAAAAATACAAAGGAGAAAAAAAATGAAAAGAAAAGAATAATATGTAGAGATTCATTTCAATGTAAACATATTTTTATTTAAAACCTATTTAAATCTCAATTATGTACTCATACAATTTATTCAGAATCATCCTTCCATATTTTTAAGGCTTCAAAAGTTTTGTTTTTTGTTAAAAGAATTAAATCTACTTGACAGAATCAGACTAAACTAGTTGATCAATTAATGAGGTATTAAAGAATATCATAATAATTTTGATAAATGAAAGACTAAACTAGTTAATAATAAAAAATTAGTAAATCCATTAGGTATTAAATTTTCTACCAAAAAACCTAAGTGACTTCAAATTCTGAAAGAACTGAAAGAGAAGAAATTGCTGTCCCAAAACCAGTAAAAATTGCATTCACACGTTTCTTCTAATATTTGAAAATTCTTATTCAATTCTTCAAACAAATAAAGTCAGAAGCTTGAAAAAATCTTCAATTCTTCACCTATCTTATCCAATAACGTTTTACTTTTCCGATGAATACAACAAATTAAAAATTCACTCAAAAAAGTTTTAATTTCTTAATCTTCTGATTCTTTCCAGGTTCTTCAATTCCCATGAATTAAATACAAATATCTGTTATTCTAAATTTCCCTTTCAACCAGCCTCATTGTCACACATGATTTGGTGTTTATATGATTGATTATGAAGCATTAAATGTGATGAAGATATGCATCCAAATTAGTCTCATCTCATCCACATATTCTATAAAGATCATAAAATTTAGCCCATATCCTCACCAATCATCTTCGTTGTAAAGATTTACATGTAATCATTGAAATTTGAGAATTTGGTTAGGGAACAATGCTATTATAATAAGGGATTGTTAGATAAGAATCACATGCTCCAAATTATTTATTTCATCTCTGAAACAATCATGCCTTTAGTCCATGTTCCTTGTCAGAATGCATGTGATAAACTGATATCACCATATTCTGGAATTAACATATTAAAGAAACTGTTGGATAATGTTCTACATGATTAGCCAAATTCTCCAGAAAAAGAAAAGAAAGTAATCACTGACAGAACTAATGATATAGAATAGAACACTGAGAACACCAAGGGAACTGGTATTGAAACAACACAACATAGTACAAAAAAAAATGTATGTAGCATTAACCAATATAAAGATAAGGTCCCAAATAAACATAGATTGAAATAAATATATGGGGTAGAAAATATGAGATTTCACTACAGTCTACAATTCAATGAAGGTTATACATGGTAACATACTATGACTACAAGCAACTCAATGATGAATGCTGATTGCAGAGAAGCCTATACATAGAGGTAGGTCACAGACAACTAAGTGTGTCAAATGATAACTGTTTTGGGTGGACATGGTGGAAAAAAACACAGATCCACTTTGTTTATGACTTAGATTTAGATTTCGATTCACTATGTTGTTGTCTTGATGATTTTTTGCAGGCACCAATTGCCAGTCCACAGAATGCAGATGCACTTGCACTTTTGCATTGGCAGCAAGAACAAGAACATCATGTGCCAGGCATATTGTTGCCTGTGCTGGAAAGAATTATGAAGGCACACACAACTGAAAGTGAGAACACCGGTAACAAGGTGTTCTCTGTGTACATTTCCATTGCATCTGTGAAAGAAAACCGGGCCCGATCTTCAGCCCAATTACGCAGCCGGTCCGCTTCGGCCGCATACAATGCTCTTCCCTGAAACACACACACATGGCTGTAAGTTGTTGCTCAATTTACCAGAGCTGTGCTATTGTTATGTTTTGAACAAAGTACATTTGAAATGATTGACACATATAATGTTTGTGTTAAAATGAACGTTAAGTCTAACTCAACCCTACAAAACCGACTAGTAAATTAAGATTTGTATCTATTTATATACTCTTAAATTGTAACTTTTAACATAACATGATAATATGTTTTGATTTCACCCTCAAGAAAATCTTCACCTGATCATCGAACCAGCGACCTCGCCGTAACCAGGCAGTGACCAAAGCAAGTAAGATTCTGGGAGGGGTCAAGTAATTGATGGCTTTGCCTGTTCCTTTCACAACACGCATTCGTGGAACTAATGTTCTAGCAACAGTTTCAGGAAGCTCACAGATGATGTTAAACATTTGCCTGTTTTGAACAGTTGAACCACTGAAAAAAACATAGCACATTTATTGAGTGATACTTGTAAGTTATATGATCATAGAAAGCTGTGAAATGAACACAAGAAAGTTTTTAGCTAAGGGGAATGACCAATTATGTTATGTTCAAGTAAGAAACCACCAAGAGGACCAAGTTAAAGCAGGCTTGCAAAAGTGAAATACCTTAATAGCAGATCTGTAAGAACCATGCCTGGAGATGCAGTATGAACACCTACTTTGGATCGCTTGCACTCCTTTAATAGTGATCCTTGAAGTTGCCTAAGACCACACTTTGTAGAACCATATCTACATGTTAATTGAAAAAGAAGATAGGTAAGAATCAATAGCAATCACCATTCACCTTGAACTTTGAGAATCATATATATATATATATATATATATATATATATATATATATTTCTGAGAGTTCTGCAAAAGCTTAGTGGAAGAAGCTGCAAGCTACTCACACAGCAGTCAAAGGTGTGCTAGAGCCTCCAGAACCGGCACCATCCATGTTAAATATGTGACCTGCATTGGCTTGGTTTCTCATCACACGCATGGCTTCTCGTGTGCAAAGGATAGATCCAACCAAATTTGTTGAGACAATCTGCAACAATTATAAACCAATCAATGTAATAAAATAAGGTTAAAGACTACAAATGATTATTTGGGAACAACACCTTCACATCTCAGTCTCAACACTGAATAATGAATGAGTATTAAATTCAGCAAGATTCTATTTTAGCAAAATAAATGAAGTTATACTTGAAACACATACCTGTTTAATATCTTCGTCACTAAACTGAAGCAATGGTCTAAAACCTTTATTTGTTCCGGCATTATTTATCTGTACAATAGTTTTTGTATGAAAAATGAAAGAGGTTTAGAACCAGAAACATAAACACTGCTTTCTGCAATGGAAAACTTAAACTTCACTGAAGGGGTAACAAGCATATTAGTAGATTCCATGTGCACTTTTCTGGTATTTTTAACGAAAACAACCACAACACTTACCCAAATGTCAACATAACCAAGTTCTTTGACAGCAAAATCTGCCAATCTCTGCACATCATGAGGCTCACAAACATCACAAGCAATGCCAACCACTTTTGCATGAGAAAGTTTTGTCAGCGATGAACCAACTGAATTGGCAATGCCTTCCTTTAGATTTTCCTCAAGCTCTTTAACAGTTGCTTGCACAGACTCGAGGCTGCCTTCACAAAATGAGAGAGTGGGAGCAACAACATGCTGTGAGTAAAATGCAGACAAAAGCCACAAAATATATCATTCCAATCTCTATAAAATGTTCTCATGGTTGGAAACACCACCTTCGAGAGGTAACAATCACACGATCTCCAGAAAGAAGAAACTCTCGAGCTAAGGCTTTCCCCAATCCCCTTGTACTGCACAAACCATTAACAAGATGAATTAAACAAAGTCATGAAAACATTAACACATATCATTAGACATCATCAGAGTAAACAATTCACAAGTCATATGTTCCTGTAATGATAATTTCTGTCTTACTCATCAAGCCGGATATATATATAAGATATCACAGGTTCATTAAACAGAAAACATTATGGTAATCACTTACAGAAGAAGGAGATTAAGTAACTATACCTCCCTGTTATGACAACATTACGCGGACCAGCACGACAATGTTCCTCCAACACCATGTTAGCACCTATCATTGTTCCAATGATCACTCCTCCTAGCCAACTATACCATATCAATGCATCCATTTGACTGTCTCCACCTTCACAAAACTCAGAAAAATTAACATCTGCTTTTCGAACCAATGCATAACAAATTAACAGCTATAAAAGTTGGATATAGGCCAACCTGACATCTGAAATCCGATCGAAAGGATGACCCCAGTGCTCATCATAGTCACAATATACCTTCCGATTTGAATGGCAATCTTGTTTTACAAACACAGTAATGTTTAGCATTCAACAAAAACACAGTATTAACCCAAATAACAATGAACACAGTATCATATACCAAAATAGTTGGAATAACAGAAACAAGAGCTTACCGAGGATAGCAGACCCTCCACCTTCACCACAGCTTGGCGATACTCATCATCTGATTTTGAACCCACCATGAAATTCCTCAACAAGATAGACTGGAGGGAACTCCAAAACCCACTTTCCCTTTTGGAATTCACTTCATTTTTCTTCAAATTTCGAGACTTTTTCTCCTTCGCATCCCCACCATCTTCAGTCCTGAAAGCCCTGCACTCTCTCACAGAGAACCGATCACAATCGTGGCCAAAACCAAGCACCCCGGGAGAAGGGCACGAGCCAAAACCCCTCCTGAAAAACCTCGTTTTGTGCCTGTTCAAACTATCTGGGAAAACATGGAGCTTCACAACTGTGGCCATGGATGTGTGATAGAATTATCAGAAGATGCAAAGTTCATGAAAATGGTTAGTGAGAAGTGTTGTATGCGATGTGGCTTTATTTATTGTTATCCTTTTGGTGAAAACCGAAAGCTATGTTTTTGTAACCTTGCTGGTGGAGAAAAATATCAGATGAAGCTAGATCGAAGGGACATGTAACTAGAAACGTAACAAGGAACATAGGAGAGTGTGATGACCACACGTTGAAGCAACCTAATCTTCATTGGTTAAATACACGTGGCATTGTGGGTCTGCGACCACCTCACTTTTCGTTCCTCCTTCGACTCTTTTCGAATTTATCTTAGATTACACAAAAGACAATAACAATATTTTATGTATCTTCAAATTTATCATCTTCAACCTCAAAACAAATCTTCTTTTGTTCAGATAATTTTATATTCATATTATACACATTTTCTTTGTAAAACATGTTTTTGTAATAAAAATTCTTGACACTTTCACCTTATTTTGTTTATTAATTATTAACATGAATTATAACTTAGAAGATGAGTTTGGCTTCATTTTTAGGTGGGTTAGGTCAAGAGTATCCAACCCATTAGTCTGTGTGGTTAGTTAGCCTCATTCCAGTATACCAAGAACACACACTAGGTCCAGATGGATTAGCATGTGAAATCTAGTTTCATTATTAAGAAATAAATAACTAAAATTAGGTTCTATAAAAAAAATTAGGTAAAATTAGTTTTCAAAATGTTATAAGACCTCGTATTTGAGACATAATATTTCATGTTTGAAGATAATAACTTTGTATCTCAGGTAATCTTTGTTAATATTGGAGACATTAGTTTCATGTTAATACTGAATTCTTTTTTCATTTTCTAAACTGTATCTTTATTAAGAAAATATTTTTCTTTTAAGTGTGTTTGATTTTATTCTCATCATTTGATTATTATTTATGTCTTTTTTTATTTTATTATTATGACTTGATTATATTATATATTTATGTTTATTTTTTATCGATGTTTTACACTTAATTAGTAATTTAGTTTGTAGGTCTTTGATTATTTTAGTATCTATATTTTTTTTTATTCAACTTAATTAAAATGTGACTTTTAATTTCTTAAAAAGATTTGAAAACCCTAAATCAAATTGAATTCAACAACTTGGCATTGTTGTCATTCCAATCCCATACAATGATTTGCATACAAGACTAAGTTGCAAAATCAAATGAATAAACATATTTTTTTTCTTTTCTTTCACTTATTCGATCAACTTTTTTTCTATAACACGATTGTCCAATAAAAAACAACTCACGAATAGCTAATGAAAGCTGGCAAAGCACCAAAGAAATTGCAAACATCCAACTTGAAGACAATAATAATATAATAATCTAACTACTTATTCTATAATCACATCCAAAATTAATGATCATACTTAAACAAAAAACCTCAACTAATAATAGAAGAATAAAAAACAAAAAATGTTGGCTATTTCAGAAATGACAATCCCTTCTTTCTTTCAAATCAGTAAGAAGCATAACAAATTAGTCAACATTACAGTTGTTATCAAATCCTATTTATTTATAGTTAACTATCTAAATGGTTGAAGCTAAGGAAATGTTTATCTTTCAAATTATGGAAAGTTTGAAAATAAAAACAATGGAAACTATAATATAGTAATTTTTTTAACATGGATTAAGGGGAAAATAGTAGTTGATTAGGGAAGAACTTAACCTGGAGAGAAAGAGAAAGGAAGGTAAATGGAAAAATGAAGATTGAGGAGGCGTGAGAGTTGGACGCGGAGAGTCTTGAAGGCCACACACTCAAGGACGAATATTTAGCTGAAAATAAATTCACATCACAATCACCTTCTCTTTCTCTCTCTCAAATCTTCAACCCATTTTTTTCTCTCTTCTTTTCGATTCAATTCAGCATGAACAACAACCACATCGCCAGGTCTCAGGATCAACGTTCAAGATCTGCAAAGCCAGCCACCATCCATGGCTGCGCCCTCTCCGGTGACCTCGCCGGACTCCAGAGGCTACTTCGAGACAACCCTTCGCTCCTCAACGAGAAGAACCCTGTTGTAAGATCCCATTTCCCCCAACTGGGCATCTTCAAAATGTTTGCTTTTTTGCTCATTAAACTTTCAAAAATGGATCTTTCCGATGTTGTTTGTGGAAAAGTTTGTGCTTTTGTTTGTGGGTTAATTCTATTTTTTTTTAATTGAGGGTTTGGAATGATATGCATGACTCTCGGATCTGCTTGATTATGACTCATGGTGACTTTACCAACCGGGGTGTATGATGGTTTAATGGTTGGCTTGTGCTTTTATGAAAGAGTAAACTTAGTGGGGTGGTAGGAAATGATATCAATTTCATATTGGGATTACCTTGATTGTACTACTCTAGTTTGATTTTGATCCTCATTTTTCGCTATACTACCGCCCCTTGTGTTCAATGTCAGCTTCATTAAGAATTGAAATGGTTGCATGTTGAATAAGCTACCTACACTGGATATTGCTCAGGGTGTTCCAGCTTATTGATAATTGCTTATCATGGCATTCCTTTAAGGGGGAGATTATATGTTTAGACTCGTAATGGAGAAGGACTATTTGATGAACATCTGTAGGGTTTTCATCTTGGGGTTTTCGTGACAATCAAGGAATAGAAAGGCATATTATCATATTGATGATATTTCTCTGATTGCTCACTTTTTAGATTTCAGTATTAAGGTTTTAAAAAGGTTGGGTGTAGTTCATTTGTAAATAAGCTTGTTGCTTGGCTTATCTATTATAATCTATGTGCCAGTGTTTTGATTTTCTTACTTTATAGGATTTCATGTTATCCTCTTATATTTGATATGCCTGAGGATCTCATCTATTATAAATGCAGATGGCACAGACACCACTTCATGTGTCTGCTGGTCAGAATAGGGCCGATATAGTTAAATTTCTTCTTGATTGGCAAGGGCCAGATAAGGTTGAGATGGAGGCCAAGAATATGGTTGGTAGTCGTCAATTTTTTCAACTCAAGTTGTTTTTAGAATATAAATACGTAAAATATGTAAAATCTAGACTTCTAGTAATTGCCTTGTAATTCTGAAAAGGTTTATTTATCTCTGCAGTATGGAGAAACTCCGTTGCACATGGCAGCAAAGAATGGGTGCAATGAAGCTGCACAATTACTTCTTGCTCGTGGTGCTGTTGTTGAAGCCAGAGCAAATGTGATCTTTTTGCCACTTTCTATATCATTTAACTTTGTTTAAACCTAGCAACAATAATAACTAAAAAGTTTGTACCTAACATTTTCTTGTAGAATGGTATGACACCTTTACATCTTGCTGTTTGGTACTCTCTGCGATCAGAAGAATTCTTAACTGTGAAAACATTGCTTGAGTACAACGCTGATTGCAGTGCCAAGGACGATGTAATAAACTGTATTTCCTGTTTTTCATGTTATTTTAACATTTTCGGGTAAAGTTGTCATATATGCTAATGCCAGTGAATTGCAGGAGGGAATGACTCCTTTAAATCATCTATCCCAAGGCCCTGGAACTGAGAAACTTAGGGAACTATTACACTGGCATCTTGAAGAGCAGAGGAAACGACGAGCCATTGAAGCATGCGGTGAAACCAAAGCTAAAATGGAGCAGCTTGAGAAGGAACTATCCAACATTGTTGGTCTTAATGATCTAAAGGTACAACTACGCAAATGGGCAAAGGGCATGCTTTTGGATGAGAGACGAAGAGCTCTTGGCCTGCATGTTGGTGCAAGAAGACCACCTCACATGGCCTTTCTTGGCAACCCTGGAACAGGTTTTTATAATATGCTCGTGATTGTTTGCTTTTAGAACATCCTGCTTGTTTTTATCCAATCAGAATTGGAAAGATGTCTTATTGTGCACTTAACTTCATCTTCTCCATTTACCATTTCGTGCTACAATATTTGGGTCTCAACTGGATGAAATTTTCAATAAACATTTATAGGAAAAAACACAAGGTAAAATGAGTGAAGTTCCCTCCATGACTTAAAATTAAGTTATGCACAAGTTAAAATTGCCTTTGGAGAAGCTAAATGAGTGACTAACTATAAAAGTTGATGTGCATAAGCTGAATTTAACTTATGGCAAAAACTTTATTCATTTTACCAGAAGTTTATCCAAATGTGTGCCTTAGTATTGTGTTTTTATTGAATTCTCATTTGTTTTTACTTGAGCAGTTTGGCTTGATCTTCCCATTGTATATGCACGTGCATGAACACTGAATTGGCTTAAAGGTTCTGAGATTAGTTTTTGTATGACTTTTGTATTTAACAGGTAAAACTATGGTAGCAAGGATTCTTGGAAAATTACTCCACATGGTGGGAATTCTATCTACTGATAAAGTGACAGAAGTACAGCGAACCGATTTAGTAGGTGAATTTGTTGGTCACACTGGTCCAAAAACCAGGAGAAAGGTATGTTACTGACTCTAAAATCTTCCTATCTGCGAAACCAAATTTTCTGCATTTCTCATTGAGTTACATAAAATCATTGGCTACAGATCATGGAAGCAGAAGGGGGCATTCTTTTTGTTGATGAAGCTTATAGATTGGTACCACTGCAAAAGTCTGATGACAAGGACTATGGGTTGGAAGCCTTAGAGGAGATTATGTCTGTCATGGACAGTGGCAAAATTGTTGTAATATTTGCTGGCTACAGTGAACCAATGAAGCGAGTGATAGGTTCTAACGAAGGTTTCTGTAGAAGGGTCACCAAGTTTTTTCAATTCAATGATTTCAACTCAGAAGAACTAGCACAAATCCTTCACATCAAGATGCATACTTTAACAGAAGATAGTTTGCTATATGGCTTTAAGTTGCAACCCGAATGCAGTGTAAAAGCCATAGCTGCATTGATAGAAAGAGAAACAACAGAAAAACAGCGAAAGGAGACAAATGGTGGTTTGGTAGCTACCATGTTGGTTAATGCTAGAGAAAATTTGGACCTACGTCTCAGTTTTGACTGCATGGATACAGAAGAACTTCTTACCATCACTTTGGTAGATTTAGAAGCAGGTCTTCAGCTATTAACGCAGTAATCATTCTTTGGCATTCTGATAGATATTTTGGAGAGATTCATTTCAGCTTACCTCAATTTTCTGCAATGGATACACACAAGTTTTTACATCTACACAATGAGGAGCATGTCATGAATAAGTCTGCTACTATAGGTCGATTTTTTTGGGAAAATTTTTCCTCGTGTATTTTTGTAATTCATAATGTTATATAGGCTTCATTCATGCACTTTATCTGAATAAAGATTTGTAGACACCTAATGCAAATGTACTCTTTGAGAGAAAGAAATGTAAGAGATAAAAGTGATGTGATAGAGAAATGAGAGATGTCAAACGAGTCTTTATAGTGTTTAGGTATCTATATATAAATTTTTATCGTATCATTGTACTTTTTATGTTATTATTCATTGTTGTTGGTGCAGGTATGAAATCTTTCTTCTTGTGCTGTCCCAAGACGGTGATGCTTATTTTTATTTTGAAAATTTTATTTTTGGAGCAGGGCATGGTATTCTTCTGTATGGATTATCAATTCAAATAGTTAAACTATAATGCTAAAAGTTTCTTTATTTCAAAATATTAATTTTTACACCTTTTCTTTTTGTTTCAAGTTAAAAAATATTGTTAACTTAATATTTAATGGCATTACATATAATTTTAAACCATTATTTTCATTCGCAAATATGATTATATAGATAATAAACAATAAATGTATTCACTTTTGTTCTTGCATAATATTAAGTTATTACGAAATTCAAAATTTATTTTATCACAATCTTTGAATTTCTTAGACGAGTATTTCACGATTTTGCTTGTTAGACCTTTGTTATGAGGTACTCCGGGAACCATGTGGGTGTATTTGCAGAAAAGATTATGATGATCGAATTAGCAAAAATTTTCAAATTCAAAACTCATATTATAGTGTTAATGAATTGCGTATCTTTAATTATTTGGGTCCACCTTTATTTATAGAAGATTAATTACTTGTGATGTTTTTACTTAGTTAATTGTGGGTGGTCTTTGACTAGGTTTAATTGCCTTTGACCAAATTTTATTGGGCCTAACCAGTTTTCATTGGGCCTATGTTGCAAGTCCAATATTCTTTGAATATGTTTCGTTAGATTTTATCTCGTTTTTGTCTAAATTAGAGTAGGTTCGCTAACACACCGGTATATCAGATTTTCCTACGTGCATACTTGTCATTCACGGATGTGTGTGATTAGTTATGTGTATCTCTTTTTTTACTTGATGATGTCAGATAATTGACTAGTTTTGTCGCTATATAAACAACCTTGGATATTCGTCATATGATTAACGAATTTATCCTTTGTTGTCCGAGAGATATATATTTTACCGTCTTATTTTTGTACTATTTACGATCTTTTGGTTAGGGACTTTTTGTGATTTTTTAGTACCTATGGTATAACTTTTATACTAGAATATCTAATTAATAGACTTCTAAAATAAATTGAGAATATAAAGAAAAATTAACATTTAATACCTTTAACATTTCTTTTATAACGAAGGATATAAAGTATATCTCATTTTAATATACACTCATCTTTCAATTAAAAAATAATTTTTATCAAGAAAAATCACAAACTAACCCAACCATCTATGAAGACTCAACTAACTAGTCATCTCCAAAATATGCAATTGTGTGACAAATCAATAGTTTTACAAAATTATGGAAATTCAAGGGATAAGACCTGCATGTTTTACTTAATTATTGACCAAAACTTTGTCTTGAAACATAAGCACGCAATCTAAACAAGCAAAATGATCTTGTTGTCCCCATTAACAAAAATCAAGAATAAAAAAATTGTAAATCAGGAACATTACGTGCAAGCCAATGATAACAAAAACTTGGAAAATTTTGCTTAAAACAGTAAGAGTTTGTTTCCCTAAAGAAACAAACTAAAATAGCAACACAGAGATCAATGCAAACAAAACAGAAAAGTTACATGGTCAAACATTTTTTTATTTTTTATTTGTTTTTCTCTGAATATAAAGGTGAGAGTTATTAAGTGATAAACCACCGCTATTTATCTAAAAAAACATCATTATTAAAAAAGTATTCCCAAAAAACTGATCCTTCAGTATTTATCAAGAAAAGAAAATTTAAAACAGGATTGGCAACTGAATATTTTGCTTTTTCATGGATATGTCAATAATTAAACCAACTATTCAGTCTGAATTCCTTGTTAATTATATTTGGTATTCTTTTAAAATCTTGTACAAAATTATATATCATTAAGAATTTTATCATTTACAGTGTTTGAAGCTTTGAGTGATTCGTTAAAGAAAGTGAAGAAAAAATAAAAATAAAAGGCAAAGATAGGTAAAGAAAATTACTTTTGCCTTAGTGGTTTTTAACAGAAAGTAGAACAGAAAAAAAAGTGTTAAAAAATAAAAAAGAGGGATAATTTGGTATTTTAATTTCGTCCAATAAACTTTATCTTAATTTCTTTCCAAAATTGTAGATTACCAAAATAATTAGTTTCACTTGTTCTTTTATCTTTCTTTAGAAAGGGTCAACTTCTAAAATATGAATATATACACAAATAAAACTCTAATCTCTTGTGCATTTCAAAATGAGAATACTATATTTAAATAATACTTCTTTAAAAGGAATGGATCATAAACAATCAATTTGCTTAGTATTTATTAAAAAACTCAAATGCAGTATTTTCACAAAAAAAAAAATATTATCCTCCTAAGAAAATAAATCTTTTTTCCACTTAAGAAAATCATATAAGAAAGGTTTAAATAGATTTACATGGTAAATTTTATTCGCTGTATTTTTGTGCGTAATAAAATTTCGTTTGATGACTTTTTTTTTTAAATTCTACTACACTTCTAATAATTTATGCAAAATATATATAATATATATATATATATATATATATATATATATTCATCAATAATCTATATCTATAATCTATAACAATAATCCCTTTTTGTGTTCACTTTTCAAAATACCGATTTTATCCTTTAAATATAATAATTTATTAAATTTTTAAAAATTGATCGTTACTTTTACAATTTTTTTATAAAATCGGATGTCTATGCTTCTTCTCTTCTTCTTTATTTATCAATGATTATTCTTTTATCTGTTTTGATATATTTCACTTTATTTTTAATAAATATAATTTTAATTTATATATTAACTTAATAACATTATAATATTATCACCTACTAATATAATATCACGCATATTTAAAAAATACATACACACAGGCGCTATCGCGCCTGTGTTATGCTAGTAATATACAAAGGAGATTCCCCTTTTTGTGTCCACATTTCAAAATACTAATTTTACCCTTTAAATATAATAATTTCTTAAATTTCTAAAAATTGACCGTTACTTTTACAATTTTTTTATAAATTTGGATATCTTTGTTTCTTATCTTCTTCTTTATTTATTAATGATTATTCTTTTGTCTGTTCTTATATATTTCACTTTATTTTTAATAAATATAATTTTAATTTATATGTTAACTTAATAACATTACAATATTATCATCTATTAATATAATATCACACATATTTAAGGAATGGATACACACAGACACGATAACGCCTATGTTTATAATTTTTATATAATTAAATAAAAGAATTTTTTTTTCTGCGTTATTAGTGCAATCGTTTACACTTTCACGTGACTTCATAAATTTGAAAAATAATAACAAAGTTCATAAAAATTGATGATTATTTACACAGAAATTGTGTACATAAATAAATAGAGTCCACCAGAAACTAAAAAATATAAAATGTAGAAGGTCAAATAACATAAAAAATAGAAGATATTTAGTAGAATGTTATTCCTCACTAGTGGTGAGTGTAAGTGGTAACTGCAATAACCGAACAGAGCACGGTGGGTTTTCGGTGACTGAAAAAACAAATCCTATTTTTCTGGTTATCCAAACACTCCTCTATGTGGTTGTGTTGCAGAGCATAGAAGAAGAAAAATGGTGTTAGCTTCAATTTCGATTGTATCTTCTTCATCTTCATTCCTCTCGGATTCTCCTTCCACTTCTGCTCCCACAAGAACCAGACCTTTCCTCTTCTCTTCCTCAAACCGAACCCCTCTTTTCGGGTTTCCCAGAACACCCCTTCCCAATGCTACCCTCAGAGCTTCATCATCCTCTTCTTCTTCCGCCCTCACACCGCAGGAAAATGGGTCGCCGGAACAGTTCCTCGAGAACAATTCCATCGCCGATTTCATGCGGTTCAAAAGCGGGGTCGAAGGTGGTGGCAGGTCCGAGTTGCAGACGGCTCTAGTCAGCTACCGGAAGAGGTTTCCTTGGTCCCTTTTGCGCCCTTTCCTTCAGGTCCCTCTCAAGTTTCCTTCTTCCTAGTTTTTTTTTTTTTTTCTCAATTGGGTCTCTGGTTTTGATATTCCTTTGTTTCCTGATGTTGTGTTGTTTTTGGTATTGTTGTAGGTTGACTTGGTTTCGACAATTCACATCGCCGATGAAGAGTATGTGTTTGTCTTTCTGAACATCTCATTCTAGTCATGTTTTGGGTGTGGTAGTTGTTAGAAGTTACTTAATTGTAGTGGGGTGTTATTTGTTATGGGTTGAAGAAATGGAAGTAAGAAAGTGTTGAAATGTCAATTTCAAATTTGCAAATATTAATTCCAGTGAGTGTATTCGAGATTTAATAATTTTATAAGTGAAAGGTTGTGATTGTTGACGTATGTGTATTATCTTTTCTAATGGAAGTGACTTCAAGAATTGTGAGAAATAATGAATAAATACTTATCAGTGAAGTCTTTAAAAGTCATTGTTCCTTACCAATCACTATGGATAGTTCTTAAGAAGAACAATCCCAACCTGAAAACGCGCTTGTGTACTCAAGCAGAAGAGGTGTGAGAGAGTTATTACAATTCCTTTAACTTTTTAGAGCAAGACTCAAGTTTGTTTGGGGTATACGCCATTCAGGGAGGGTTTTTCTCAAGTTTGTTTAGGAAGTTCGTAATCTTATTTCAAATACCGAGTATTTGTTGAGAGAGAAATGCAAACAACACACTCTAATTTCGTTTGAAATTTATTGAAAATTACTAAATTTTTGTGGATCTGTCTTTTATTTAGTGAGTGAGTCTCACTCATGATTCTGCGATTTCAAAGAATTTTAACCAATTATAAAGAATCTGCTCAAAAGGGTGCTTTAGAAAGTGTGTTGTTGAAGTGTTTATCTGGATGTAGACACTTGGGGTTGAATCATTTTAAATTTGTGCTTTTTGCTGTTTTTATTTCTATAATTGTTTGTGTTCTATCCTTTGATCTTTATTATGCGTGGAGATTTTTTTTCCCAACGAAAAGGAAGTCAAAAAAATTCAAGTGGTTCTGGTGGTGAGGATGTGTAAGAGAAATATATTACGGTAGAGGGGAATGTTTGAGTTCTAAGATGAACTGGTGTAATATGTCAAAATCAAAGATGTTAACTTAAGAGTTTGATGAGGGTGGTTTTAGACATAAATGTTCATGCAAGTCTAACAAATTACTGATTTGTAACTTTCGTGGTTTTGTATTACACTAATGACATTGCGTGTAGATGATTAAATTCAAGTTTTTCTTTTGATATTGTCAATGTGAATTTTTATTGATAATGTTGATGAGCATAGGATGGGTATATGTAAATGGCTTGTTTAGTGATGTTGCTTGCTTCATAGTGCTCCCCTTCTCCGAAATAGGTTGGTCCATAACGGCTTTGATGAACGAGATGATCATAGTGATATTCAAATTCATTTGCAAGGGTGTATTTTGCTAAACTGCATGCTGGTCTAATCACAACATTCTAGTTTGGGCACTATTTAAGATTTTCTTATGATAAGTTTGAGTGCTTTTTGTTGCGCTGACTTAATGTGTTTACTTTGGTTTTGTGTTTTGCTTTCTAAGCAATATTCTATATATTACTATTCATTCGGATGATCTATTTTTTATAAACAGGTATTTTCTGGCCCTTCAGAAGGAACTTGAAAGCTATGATTGTGTGCTTTTTGAAATGGTAGCGAGCAGAGAAAGTTTAGAGAGTCGAAGAAACGTTACTGCTACAAAAAGGTTAAAAGGTTCACGGGCAAAGGGTTTTAACATTTTGGGATGCATCCAGAGACAGATGGCTCAAATTCTTACACTTGATTTCCAGTTAGATTGTCTTAACTACCAGTCTTCGAATTGGTACCATGCAGATCTTGATTACGAGACCTTCAAATTACTTCAGGTTTTAACTGCTAATTTTTCTTCTTAATTCAACATGGTGCACTGATTATGAACACTATTCGAATACAAAATTTGAAGTGTGACTGTTATTTCAAGACAATTTATGATTCCATACATTGCATTCAGTGTCATTCAGCTGTCTCTCATCTATATAACTGTCATATAAGAGCCATCAAATAATATGAAAGATTTGCTCTGAAATTGTGACCAGATTTTCTGCTGGGTTTTGTGGAACTGTCCTCTGCTCTGCTGAGCATTAAAATACCTTGATATTGGTACTTTGAAAAATATATTTTAAAAAGATCAAAATTAGTATGCATCAGTGTATTTTGAAGGTACAACACAGAAAAACCCAGCAAAGAATCCAAATTTTCTAAAATTTGAGCTCTTGCACTTTATTATTTTTCCTTCTCCAGGTCTAATTTCATTTTGGAATTTCAGCTTGAAAAAGGTGAAAGCTTCTTCTCTTTTGCAAAAGATATGACTCTTAGGTCTACAAAGGCAGTATTGCAGCCAGCTTCAATTCCGGAAGATCTTGACCCTTTGAGATCCAAGCTTTTATGGGCTTCACGTGTACTTCCTATGCCACTTGTTGGCCTTCTTATCATTGGAGGTGTTTGTACAGATGTGGGAAGTCAAGCATCAGAATATCCCGAAATTGAGGCACTGTCAAGGCTTGATTTTGGTGCTGCAATGAAGGTCTTCCTTGCAAAGAGACTAACATCTGAGTAAGTTCCTCACATTTATTTCTTTCAATCCAATGCTTGAATACTCATTCTGAACTGCATGTTTATTTGAAAGTACAGTCCTTGTTTCTTATCCCTTATTTTTCACTAGTAAACTGCATATACATAATAATATTAAGATACATAATAATATTAAGGGTTAAATATGTTTTACGTTTCTATTCTAAATATATACATATCCGTCTGTTCCTATTCTAAATATATACATATCCGTCTTTGTACTTTGTGAAACTCAGGTAAAACATCTTTCCAAGCAAATGTTAGGTGGATGTTATATTATTCTTCACTCCGGAACTCTATTTGTTACATGGTAAACTCTTCACGTATTGTTTGTTGGGAATGATGTTTTACATGACTTTCATAAGTTGTAGGCCGAAGGAAGTATATATTTAGTTTAGAAGGAAGTATATATTAGGCACAAAACACACTTTTTTGCAAAATAATTCGACGATTAAAAACATATTTAACCCTAATATTGATTTTCCTTTGTTTGGACGCTATTAAAGATGACATATTTTTGTAAAGGTTCACACTGGTGACAGCAGATGTAGAGGAGAAATCAGTTATAATTGGTGAGAGAAATAGAGTAGCAATAGAAGCCCTAAAAGCAGCAATGGACAAAGGACACAATAGAATTGCAATACTTTATGGGGGTGGCCACATGCCAGATCTTGGGAGGAGACTAAGAGAGGAATTTGATTTAGTCCCATCTAATGTGAAGTGGATAACAGCTTGGTCCATAAGGAAAAGGGACCTAAATACTAATTCATTTCCATTTCTGAAGAAGATTGCTAAGGCCTCAGGGTGGCCATTGAACCGCTATCAGACATTGGCATTACTCATTTTTTCATCAGTCTTAGCATTGGATCTGTGGTTCTGGGAGCTATTCTTTGGCACTGCAGTGAATTGGGTCTCAGAACTTGTTCAGTATGTTGGTAATTCACCAATGATATGATATGATCATTGGACTTAGAAAATACATACTAATTGCTAAATAGGATGAAAAGAATCTTGTATGTAAATATGAAAAGCTTTGTTTTTATTCACAAATTAAATTCAAGCTGTTCCCATTTCTCAAAGTGTTAAAATATACAATTGTTTGCATTCAATGCACTTTAGCAGTTAAATACATTGGCAAAATCTATTAGTACAAAGGTTTTGCAAAACTTGAGAGTCCATGCAAATCTGGTTAGCTTGATTCCTATGTTTTTAGGAGTATTTTTTAATAAAGACTCATGTTAGGAGTTTCTAAGAGTTTATTTACTGCAAAAGTTATATCCAAATTCTATTGATTTTACCTTTTAAGATCTATTGATTCCTGTTTAGATCATGTTCTTTGATAGGGACCTTTAAGATAAAAAAGAATAAGCAAAACAAAACATAAAATAATTTTTTTATTAAATCAAAATGAGGTTATTCTTAAATATAGCTTATCTTATATTTTCATTTTTTTAATTTGTAAGTAAGTTAATTTTAAGTTATAGAGAAGTTTTATTTTTTTTTCTCTTATAGATGATATTGTAGATTAGTTTGTTTAAAACATAATTTTAATACAATTCAAAAATTTAATTTCATGACAAAGTTAAGTACCACATCTCACCATAATTTTCATGACAAAATAAAATAAAATAACAAATAATCATAATATTGATAGTATATTAGTGTCAAATTACTTAAAGCATATAAATTACATGAAATATATATAAATTCCTAAAAATGTAAAGTTACAAAAGTGAAAATATTTTAAAAGGGAAATACTTTTTCAAACCATAGTGAGTTTAAGTAAATTTACCCAATTTTATCTAATTAGAATAAATTTTATCTAATTGACAATTATAATGTTTAAGTTTGACTATGTAGGAAATGCATGAATATTGATATCAATATTATTCCATTGTATTAATATTTATATAATAACAAAGTTACATGTATCATACAACATATCATTCAATTTTGTTATTCAATTTTGTTGACGAACAAAACTTAAATATATATTAATCTTTTTTGATACTAAAACTCATATAATTTACACTTTCTTCTCAACATTTAATCATTATCTTTGATTTTTTTTTCTCATAACACACCTCCATCTTAACACCCTTATTTATGTTGTTTCAACACATTTTTCCTTATTATTTTAAAAAAAATATTTAAATGAACTTCTTCATAAATACTTTTAGAATTTTCATCTAACTCCTTAAACTTCGATTTATGCAACAACATCCAAATCATAATTGTTTGCTATATTAGAGACAAAATTACCAGAAAAAAAAAAAAACTAAAATTCAATGCTAAGACCTAATATTCTTAATTGGAAGAGGAACTTTAATTTTTCACAATTAAATTTGATGGAAAGAAGAAATAGAAAATTAATTTTTTCTATTTTATAAGAAAAGAAAAGTCATAGAGTGAAGTGAAGAGGGTGGGGACATATGAAAAGGAAACATTTATTTTCATATTTATTGGACAAGACATACATACAAGTGTTCAAATGTTAGAGTGCAATAAATAATATTAAATACAAAATAAAACTTTGAAAGTCAATTAATAATTTTGATTTGACTTAAACTTTTTAACTAGTAGTGCATAGAGTTTTCAAATATGATTTAATAATAAAAATAGTCATTTAAAAATTATCTTTGTTATCATTTTTATTAATCAGTGGATGTGAAATTATTTAGCTTTGCCAAATAATTATAACATTTTTTAACAAGGATTAGTAAAAGTTAATCATTTTAACATTTACATATAAATTCTATTAATGAATATAATCTTGGTGTTGTCATAAATTGGAATAACATATGTCCCAAAGAAACACAGACAAATATCAGAATACTGTTAAAGATGTCACAAAAGTATAACAAGTAGTAATCCTAAAATAACAAAACAAAAAATAAAACACGTGATAATGGGTCAAGCTTTGAAATTATAATAAAATAATCTAAGCAACATAACACATGATCAAAATGTGCACGTTAATGCAAATGATAACAAATTAAGGTAATCCTAAAAATTAAAACTAAAATTGTTTTAATATTTTAAATTGCTCCATCAACAATAACCAGTTCAAGTTATTTAAAAAAAAAAAAACATATACAAACAATATTTTACGTTATTAGGGTTAAACATTTTAAAGTTAGTACAAATACATGTGACTACAAATTAGCGCAATCCCTCATAAATTAAAAACACAATCTATGACATAATAAAAACAAATTTTGTGCATGAACATTATTCTTTATTGAATTAATATTTTGTAATATAAAATTAGAGGAATATTCCTTCTGAAATTTGTGTTCAGACTTCACATAAAGTTCATCTTAATCTTGTTATCCTTCATATTAATCTTTCTACATTTTTCCTATCCAATTTTCTAGAATTATCAGAATACTATTATTATTATTATTATTATTATTATATATATATATATATATATATATATATATATATATATTTTTATATTTGACACGTCTTCTTCTTCTTTTCTTAAATGTAAGACAAGTAATAGAAAATTATTCATTCTTGGTATAGAACTCAGGGATGATATAATTGGTGAGATAAGGTTGCCAAATCATCAAAATTTTGACCTTAGATTTGTCTGAACTCTTTAAATATGTTTATATAAATCTCATAATATGTGATATGATGAATGTTTCTGAATTGACAACTATTTGAATGCACATATATCATACTGTTTTTTTTTTTTTTTGTGTGTTTTATTATAATATATGATGATATCATTATTATTGAGGACAGCTTTGAACACTCTTATCAATTATCAATTATTAGATTGACACAATTAGTTTTGAGTTTATAAATAACTTATTTTAACATTTCTTCTTGTCTTATACTACCAACATTTTACATTATTTCTTCTACAGGACAAAAAATATAATAGGTTTTTTTTTTCATATGATAAGGCTGATTTGTATTTCTTCTAATGTATAAATGAGATATAAAAAAAATAATTTGGTCTTTGATTCATGGTGTATATTTATGCACAAAAATACATATTTTAAATTTAAATATTTCTTTTACAAATACTTCTCTTATGTCTTTCTTTTTTAATTTTGAGATTTGTCTTAATGTGAAGATTTTTCTTGAAACTCCCTTAAACTTTGTTTTATATAACTAAATAAACTTATCTCTAATATTTTGTTGTTCCAAATTGAGCATAATTGTTTGCTATACTATATTAGAGACAAAATTATGAACAGAAAAATTAAATTATAATGCTAAGACCTAATCATTGAAATGAAATCATGAGGAACTTGAATTATTCTTGTTTAAATTTGACGAAAAGAAAATATAGCATATCAAAATTGTCTATTTTATAAGAAGAAAAAAAAAAAAAAACACCTTAAAGAGGGTGGGAACATCTGAAAAGGATGAAACACAGAGAGCATTAAACACGTGCCTGACCCTTCTCTTTGAATGCTTTTCACAATTATTACACAAGAGGACACATGCGTCAAATCTTAAAGTGTGATAAATAAATATTAAATACAAAAATAAAATTCTAAAAACCAATTAATAATTTTGATTTGACTTTTATTAATTAGATTAGGCAGTGTAAAGAGTTTTCAGAATATTATTTAGTAATTAAAAATAGTCATTTAAAAATTATGTTTGTTATAATTTTTTTATTAACAAGTGGATTTTGAAATTATTTAGCCTTGCCAACTAATTAAAAATAATTACAACATTGTTTTAACAATATTTAGTAAAAGTTAATCATTTTAGCACTTATAGTATTCTATAGTTAGATTATATTCAATGAATTTAAGTTAAATTCTTTATTTAGGTATTACTTATAAGGTCATTTAATATTTTAATAACTATTTGGAGTTTCTGATATGATTTTTCTTATTTGTCATTTTATTTTTAAACATAATAAATTATAAAGAACCCGCCATATTAGTCATATCGTTAGGGGAGTTCGTGTTGATCCTTTACAATTATTATATTAATAGAATTTTTTTCTGGATTACTTCAAATACTAAATCCAAAGGTTGTTTTGTTTGTGCTGTTCCGTTGTAGTGTCTGTACAAATATTTGAAAGAAGACACTTTTTTTGCTTTTCTGTTCTTGTTTCTTCTCTCAGCTATGGAAGAGAATTCTGCTGCGGAACATCATTATTACTACCCTCTTCCTGCTTCTGCTCCAAAAGTTGATCCCAACCTCAGTGATGATGACAAGGGAGGAACTTGTGCAGAAGAAAGTAGCATTCACAACAAACCCAGCACATCACAGGGTAATCCTGGCATCAACAAATATGCTCTTGGTGGTGCTATCTTGGCTTCTACAAACTCCATTCTCTTAGGCTATGGTGAGTTTCACAAAGTTATGCTAAAAGAATCCGATGCTTAAATATAATCTATTGCCTTGATGCTACCATTTCCCAGATCAAAGCCCCAACCAATGGCAATATTCCATGCACATTGTTTCTGGGTTGTTCTTGATTAGGAGACAAAGTTTCTGTTTCAGTTTTTTTATTTACAAAAGTTGTTGGTAATCTGTCTAATAAAGGCTCTCATTGCATGTCAAAATGGATTATCAAAGTAAAATTTCAATTCTGGTTGAAGAACAGTGCAAAAAGTAGTGGAAGATTGAATTTGAGTATTGTCTGCACATAAAATTGGGGAAATTAGATAACAAATGTTATGATTGTTGATGGAATTAGGCAAAACTGCATCTGAAAGTACTTAGTATTCATGTTTTTGGTGCTTGCAGATATTGGGGTCATGAGTGGTGCTGCATTGTTTATCAGGCAAGATCTCAAGATCACATCAGTCCAGGTGGAAATCCTTGTTGGGTGCTTAAATGTGTGTTCTCTAATTGGGTCTCTTGCTTCAGGCAAGACTTCAGATTGGATTGGAAGGAGGTACACCATAATGGTTGCTGCAGCAACATTCCTGATCGGTGCTATTCTGATGGGGTTAGCTCCTTCATTTCTGTTCCTCATGGCTGGTCGTGTAGTTGCTGGCATTGGTGTTGGTTACTCTCTCATGATTTCACCAGTGTATGTGGCTGAGCTCTCTCCTGCACTCACCAGAGGGCTTCTCACATCACTCCCTGAAGTCTTCATTAGTGTTGGCATTTTACTTGGTTATGTCTCCAACTATGCATTTTCAAGCCTCCCTAATGACATAAATTGGAGAATCATGCTTGGTGTTTCGGCCTTTCCAGCTGTTGCAGTGGCACTTGGCGTGTTGGCAATGCCCGAATCACCTCGCTGGCTGGTAGTGAAGGGAAGATATGAGGAAGCAAAACAAGTTTTGATTAGAACATCAGATAATAAAGGAGAAGCTGAATTGAGGCTTGCTGAGATACAAGAAGCTGCTTCTGCTTCCATCACAAACAAGGACAAAGAACGTTCTTCTTCTGATTCTCCCAATAATTCAGGAACTTGGCATGGACAAGGAGTTTGGAAGGAGTTGCTTGTCACACCTACTTGTCCTGTTTTGAGAATCCTTGTTGCTGCCATTGGTGTTAACTTCTTCATGCAGGCTTCTGGGAATGATGCAGTGATATATTACAGCCCTGAAGTGTTTAAGGAAGCTGGGATTGTGAATGAGAAGCAGCTTGTGGGGGTTACAATCATCATGGGAATAACCAAGACATGTTTTGTTTTGATTTCAGCCATGTTTATGGATCGGTTTGGACGAAGACCTTTGTTGATGTTGGGCTCATGTGGCATGGCAATGTCGTTGTTCTTGCTGGGCTTTGGTTGCACCTTCCTTAGGCTCTATGGTGACACACATGATGGATTGGTCATTGCCTTGTGTGTGGTTGCTGTGTGTGCTACAGTTTCATTCTTTTCTATTGGGCTTGGGCCCACAACTTGGGTGTATTCTTCAGAGATTTTTCCTCTTAGGCTAAGGGCCCAAGGTTCCAGCTTGGCCATTTCTGTGAACCGTGTGGTGAGTGGGATTGTGTCCATGACATTCCTTAGTATCTCAGAGGCAATAACATTTGGGGGCATGTTCTTTGTGCTTGGTGGGGTGATGGTGTGTGCCACACTCTTTTTTTATTTCTTCTTACCAGAGACCAAAGGCAAAAGCTTAGAGGAGATTGAAGCTTTGTTTGAAGATCAGACACCATCAGTCTAAGAGATTAGAAGTCTTGATCTTTATATGAAGTACAATTTCTGAAGTTGAAGAAAAATTGGTGCTGCTGTCTTTCATGAGACAGACACACAAATGTAATTCTTTTTTTATGTTTGTTGTTTTATTGTTTTGCTTGGTAAGGTACAAACTGGTTTATATGTTAGATTTGTAGATTGGCTGGATTATAGATACCCTGAAAAAAAAATTTTGTCAGGAAAAAATGTTTGGAAATTGGAACTTCAGTTTCTTTATTTCATTGGTCATCTAGATTAAGGATGTTATTGTTAGCATCAGCACATAGCATTTTGAGAGCAAATTCAGAATGATTTCCAATCAGATATTGAATACTTTCTTATCAGGTCTCAAGAAAATTATTGATACTGTGGCGAGTACTTTCCTTGAAAGGCAAATCCAATGAACCATAATTCAGATGTAACATCTGATCTATAATCTATAACCTGATTTCTGTTTCAGAAGAACAAAACATGATCCAGATGCCAATCTTGCGGACTCTGTTCTCATCAAAAACCTTATGTCAGAAGAAAATAATACAATATGTCACGGGTGTATTTGTATCAATCAAACATTTCATTTATGCTTGCTATGTTCCTGAGAGAGATTTCTTTCATAAATGCAAATGGATGATAGACAAAACATATTCACATCAAAATTTATCAACCTGCTGCAATTGTTTATTCTTTTGAGAAGAATTGAATGTGTCTGATTCACAAGATTGTGATGAGAAAATGATCATGTCTCTTGATGAATATAAAATAGGTAGGAGAGTGATCAATTATGATTGAGAATGGGTTGAAAAATAAGAGGCATAGAGTGTCATGTGTGTAATGTAGGAACAGTATCCTTAAGAATCAAGCACAGGTATATTTAGATTTTAGATGTTCCTTATTTGCTGTGATGCAGACTGGTTCCAAACCTAGACGCGTGGCCCATTTCCATTAATGTTCAAACTTGGCTTGTAGGCTAGCCTATCTGTTACCACCCTTATCAGATTTGATGTGTTGTTGCTTAGTCCTGGTCAAATCTTGGCCCAGACAAGTGGCTAGTTGTTCTCCATCTCAATCAATTTCCTCTATTAACTGTTTAGTTAATAGTCATGGTTTGTATTTGACTATGTATAGCTCTACAATTAGTCTTGGAAAGTTTCTAATTTCTATCAACAGAAGATGGAACTGTTCTATACTTTACTTTCTAATCATGCAAATGGATAGCATCACTCGAACAAGAACTCTCATAAACAATTGTTTTCCTGAGTCTGTGATTAAATATACTATCACCTCCTGAAATCAGTCAAAACCAAAAGGTTTCCAATACCAATAAATGGAGAAACTTTCAATAAAATGCACACTGAGAACCACCTGTTTTTGCATGAAATAAGAGGATGAGACAAAAAACCATTTGGGATCAAAATCAGAGCCTGTGGGACCAAATTCTGTAAGTATGATAGCTGTAATATCAAAACCATTAACCTAATATGCAAGACAACACATGCCCAAGACTAGAAAATAAACAATGAGAAGAATGGCCTAATTGTCAACGCCATTCATCAAATCCATGACAAAAAGTTAAAAATAAAAGATGTAAATCACAAGATTGAAAATCAGAATAATTAGCCATTT
>Ga0214543_1001155_pt1 | contig 49796 bp, 21 predicted proteins | sample CNSS2metaG_FD_160094 | JGI IMG/M metagenome (GOLD analysis project Ga0214543, IMG submission 160094) | Root nodule microbial communities from cowpea collected in UCLA plant growth center, Los Angeles, California, USA - CNSS2 | ecosystem: Host-associated > Plants > Roots > Nodule | place: USA... | reverse complement strand
ACTTCTTAAAGTTTCCCAATTTTTAAACATTGAAAGTTTTATCATAAAAAAAATAAAAAATTAAAAAAAAAAAAGCGGGCCGGCCCGCGGGCCCGCAGGCCAACCTTTATGCGGGACGGGCCAGAGTATGCGGCCCGCATAAAATGTGCGGGGCGGGGCGGGCCTTATGCGGGGCGGGCCTAAACGGGGCGGGCCGGCCCGCATTGCCACCCCTATCACAAATTGAGACATAATTTTTCTATCACAAAACTTTTCAACTATTTTTAACTTTTCTGATAATATTTTGACAATAGTTACTGATAACTAAAAAAATAATTAAAAAATGTCAAGCATCTAAAACTGACATTTTTTAAAGTGACTAAAATGTGATAAAGTCATGTTTGCATATATTAAATTTTTTTTAAAACAATAAATAAACTAAATGTATCATTTGTTAATATCAATATTTTTATATGTAATAAAGAATAATGTATCACACCTAGTCGGCCTAGCCGAATAACAATAAACACTTGTCATCCTTTACCGACATAACTATATCGACAAAGACTGGGGGACTGGTGTACCACACCTAGTCGGCCTAGCCGAATAATAACCATTACCATATAAATGCTAGGGTACTCGGACTAAACCGCTAAGAAGCGACACTGATCAAACAAACCAAAACAACAATAGCAGCCTAAACCGCTAAAGGGTAACCGGCCTAGGCCAATAACTCCACGAAAACAACCAAGGACTTGGCAAAAACAGAACGTTTCAATAAGATTCACAAGGTCCACAATAATCGAACTAAGGGCCTGGACTAGAGCCCAGGCCCACCTACAGCCCAAGCAAGGGCCCAGCCCATGACTTAGCCAGACATAATTAATAATCTATAAATATGCATGGACCCCACGAATTAAAGGTATGCATTCATTACTTCCCTAATCACCATATTTGACTTTCTGAGAGATTTAGCTGACTTGAGTTTCGGAGTCCCTTATGCAGGTAACCCCTCCCTGGTCCAAACCGACCACTTCGAGATACTCATAAGCGATATATATCAGCTACGAAGAAGCCTACTGAGGAGACGGCGAACCAGGATAAGGTAATACTTGTGTCTGACATATCTTGTTTGTTTGTTCTATACAGGAACAGTATAATTAAAAATATCTAACATGATAAAATAAACTTACTATATATAATTATCAATAACATAATGAAAAAAATAATAATAAAACTTCATCTTACGTTAGAAAAAGTAAAAAATAATAAAATATTATTTTAAGAAAGGAAGACGAGAACCAAAAAGTACATAATAAAATCCTGCTATAAGAGAAAAGAGTAAAAAGAAAATTCAATAGATATTTGGAGAAAATAAGTAAGTAAATATACAAAGATAAAATATAAAATATTACTTAAAATGATATCTCAAAAAATACTAAAAATTGTTAAAATTTTTTTTCATAAAGTTAAACAATTTCTTAAACAAGTAAAAAAATAGAAACTAGTTAAATAAATAAGTAACTATGGAATACATTTATATTCGTAAAATTAATTAATAAAAATAAATCATAATATTAAAATATGGAATACATTTATAATTACTATGGAATATAATATTAATTAATAAAAATAAATAAGTAACTATGGAATACATTTATATTCGTCAAAAGCTTTTATAAGACATTGTTTGTTTCATATTATATGTTTTATAATTACTTTTTAATGGATTATGGAACACAAGATTAAAAAATATGATATTGTGGGTATAGAATAAGTTTTTTGAAAAAAAAAATATCTATAACAATATATAAAGATAATTCTCTTTTGTGTCCACATTTCAAAATACTGATTTTATCTTTTAAAATATAGTTATTTATAAAATTTTTGAAAATTGACTGTTATTTTTACAAATTTTTGTATAAAATCGTTTATCTCTACTCTCATATTTTTCTTTATTTATCAATAGTTATTCTCTTATCTTTTTTTATATACTTCACTTTATTTTTAATAAATATTATTTTATGCTATATATTAACTTAATAACAATACATTATCATCACCTATTATAATATCACGTATATTTAAAAAATACGTATATAGATACGGAATAGCTTATGAATACGCTAGTTATCTTGGTCAAGAATATCAAAATAGAAAAAGATAATATTAGTTAGAAATTTTGAAAATATAAAAAGAAAAAAAATGCAAGATGACTTTTGAAGGTGCATCTAGAAAATTAAAAAGACGAAACTCACCCTAACCTTATTTCATATTGGACCTTCAATTCTAGGCCCAATGAAGTGACCTATTGCCCAAATTTCAAACCCACCCATAATCATCTCTTTCTCTCAGAGTCATTGTTCTCCGTTCTCCGTCCGCACCGGCGCCACACGCCCACTGCGCCACCATTCTTCTAAACACCCCTTTCTCTACTTCACGTCCGAACCAAACTATGGGTAACCATCATTCCTTAAAACCTCTCAAAAATTTTAATTTTTCATTTTTCCATTCAATTCTTAGCAACTTCAATTTTTTTGTGTGTGTTTTTGAACAAACTACGTCTCAGATAAACAAAGCGCAGAGAAATCACGTCGAGAACGAAGGAAAGAATCCCGCTTGGCAAAGAATGCATCAAAACACGAGTCCTGGCTCCTTCATCGGGTAATTCTATAGTATCATGTTTTATTTTTAGTTTTATGTCTTGTTCTGTTACCAGAACAATGCGAATTTTATTTTTAATCTGTTGTTTTATAGAAATCTAGAGCTACGAAAAAACATGGCAGTAATTCAGCTATGGAAACTAAAAACACACCTGATACATCAGTTAGTCCTAGTGTCAAGGAAACACAAGCTGGGAAGTTAGAGTCTTACTCTAAGAAACATGAGATAGATGAAGAACACGTAGTGGCAGAGGAAGAAAAGGGTGGTTCTGTTGCAAAGAAAATGAGGAAAGTGAAGAAGGGTTCTAGCAAAGGTTCCAGGAAGAGCATGTTGGAGCTTGGTATGCAGGATGTTTCTATAGCTGCTGAAAAGGATCTAGAACTGGAAAGGAAGCTTTCCAAGAAGCTAAAGGTGAAGGAAGGAAAATTGAGGGGAATGGATGATGGGCTTAACATATTACTTGAAGGAATGTCTTCTTCTTTTGATTTCATGGGAGAGGGGGAGGTTCCTGGTATTGATGAATTTCCTGTGAATAGATTGAAGAAAAGCTTGTCAAGTAAGAAGGACAAGTTGTCAAGGAAAAGAATGAAACAGGAAGCAATGGATGATGTATCAGAGCATGTACAAACTTCTAGTGAAGATGTAGAATTGGATGATGTTCCAGACAGTGTGCCTTCAAGGAAGAAGCACAAGAAAAGGAAATCATCAATTGAGCAGCAGGAAGACAATGAAGAGGATGATGCTGTTGGGATGTCCAAGCCTTTGGAATCTTGTGGAATGGAGGGGAAATTGGGTAACACTCCTGCTGAACTTCCGGAAAAGAAAGCCAAAGGGAAATATATTGCGCCTCACTTGAGAGCTCGTGCTGGCAATGAGCCTGAAGAGCATACTCAAATACGAAGACGTGTGCGAGGTAGGGAGGTGGGGCTTGTTTTGACTTTTGCATTTCTGTCTATTTATCATTGAGTATTTTAATTTCTACTTGAACTTGTTTCTTCAGGGCTTCTTAACAGGCTTTCTGAATCTAATGTTGAGTCAGTTACTGGGGAATTGTCCTTGATCTTTCAGGTATGTCACTCATAGGCATAGAGTAGTCTTGAAATGAATGCTTGTTTGATTTCTTTTAACAAACATCATATGATTTTGTTTTAAAATAGGTAAAAGAAGAGTTAAGAAAGAGAATGTAAATGATTCTGGGAAGTCTTAAAAAAAGTTTATTTTTCCTTTTTATTCCTATTAATTTTTGCATTTAACATGTTTTAAATTAAAAGAGGATGCCTTTTAGTATCATACGTGCCCATTTCTAACAATGAAATGATTAATCTTATAAAAGAAATTTGACCTAGTTTGCCATTTCAAGTTTGAATTAGTTTGGAAGTAAAGTGCCAAGACCTTTTGTTTCACATTTTTTTATTTCTGAAAAACCTTGGTTATCTTCTCCCACACAAAAATTTGTGATCATTGTAAAATCATATGTTCTACTACTTTTTCGCTAGTGTTGCTTTAAATTGAATCATATAGCATCATATTAACTAATGGGAACTGCTATGATAGTTACTTAACTTCTATGATGTAATATTTTGCAGACTGTTGCTCGTAGTATTGGTTCACAGATCTTGACTGAGGAAGTTTTGGCATCATGTTCTGGTGGTCCTCGTGGCAATCAACAGTAAGGATTTTTGTCTTTCTATTTTACTCTTACCTCCCTCAATGCAGTTGCTAAATCCGTGATTTTTTTATTTTTTATTTTTGCTTTCTACGTTCAGAGCAATTTTTTCGTCTCTATTTTGGTTATAGGAGAAGGTCAGAAAATAAATGAAGATATTCAATCAAATTTAGTTTAAATCTTTAATGATAGGATAAAACCTTATATTCAGATGCTCCAATCAGGAAATGTGAAGAAATACAAAAATAATGACACAGGAAAAGGAAGAGGCTAAGGATATTGTTTGTCCAGATGAGAAGGGAAAACATGTTTGAAAATACTTGAGCAGGAGTCTCTTTAGTTTAGAATAATTAATCTTGGGTGTCGAGGTTGAGGCATTGTTATTTTTATAAAGAATGCATAGAGATTCAGAAAGTATTGTGTGGTATTTGGATATGTTAGATTCTTCTTCCTTGAACCTCCGCTAAATACTGTGTTCTCCCCTATGGCAATCCCAACTCCTGTAATTTTTCGTGGTGTCTAGCTTTCGAACAATTCTATGTTGTCGTGTTCATTGTAACTGACATTTTTTCTTATCAAGGTATGCTGCTACTTTTGCTGCATTTGTTGCTGGGATGGCATGTTTGGTTGGTGTTGACTTCAGTGCAAAGTTTTTGGCTTCCTTTGCTAAATGTTTTGAGGTATAAATTGCAAACAAATAAATTAAAATTTAAAAACCAATTTTGTAATTTTTTTTTATTAGTTTCCCTTTCCGGTTTTTGTTTCTTCTCCAGATCTTCTTTTGCTCAGTGTTTTAGAAATTACAAAAGTTATAATCTTCATATATTTTCTGGCCAGGATGAGTACAATAAAGAAGACAATCTCTCCTTGCGGAATCTTACTCTTCTTTTATCCTATTTATGCATATTTGGAGTCTGTTCTAGGTGGGTAAACTGGATTGCGTCAATCATTTGATATGAACTTATTTTAACCACATTTTTCTTAAAATATATCTTGTGATGCTTTTCAGTGATTTGATATATGACTTTCTGGTCATGCTGAGCAAGCGTTTAACTGAGACAGATGTCTCTATCATTTTGGCGTTGTTACAATGTAAGTGTTCTATCATTTTTACTTCCATGTTTTTGGTGTGTGCTTAGAGCTTCCACGTATGTAAATGGTAGAGGTTTATATAGAAGTTACTTGGTGATCCTCATCTCTAACAGACTGCTAGATCATTGTATTCTTGAGCATTTAAAGCACGTACCAATATTGAAATGATTTCTGGTGATATGGGCACTTTTCCCTTTTAAGAGATCAATGAGTGAACCATCTGTGACTTATTTTTATTGTATTTGTTTGAATAGGTTGTGGGATGAAAATAAGGGTTGATGATCCAGCTGCCATGAAAGATTTCATTCTTAGCGTTCAAGATACATCAAAAAAGTTGAAGGCTTCCTCTGGAGATGACAGTCAAAAGAAAAATAGTAAAAGAGTGAGCATGCTTTCTTTTATCATAAATAGAAAAGAAAACTACTTTTTTTTTTCTACAAATAGTTCAACTCTGATTACTTTGTAATTCTTGTAGATGGACTTCATGCTTGAAATCATATGTGACATCAAGAATAACAAAAGAAAACCAAATGAGGACTCTGCACATCACACTCGGATTAAGAAGTGGTTACAGAAGGTCCCAATCTCTAATTTGTGTTTTGTGGCATTGTCTATCGTTGAAGTTTCTTTTCCCAAATATTACCTGTTATGTTCCATTGTTTTTTTCAAAACAAAATAAACCCTTTGTTTCACATTGTTTAATTGAATCTATAAAGAATAAAAGGAAAGCTGAGCTACATGTAGGATGTGCTCTGCTTAGACAATCCTTTGTTGTTTTTCTGGATAGCTTACTTGGTCATCTGAGAAAATTAAAATTTTGTTTCAGTTAAGAGTTGATGACATTTTGATTAGAGGGCTTAAATGGAGCAAGCTTCTTGATCCTGACAAGAAGGGCCAGTGGTGGTTGTCCGGAGATGCAGCATCTTCAACAGTTAATGTTGAAGAAGTTGCCAACAGAATAGACAAAGATGTTCTTGAAACCCAGAGAATGCTCCAGCTCGCTGCTGCTCAAAAGATGAACACAGATGCCAGAAGGGCAATCTTTTGTATAATAATGAGTGGGGAAGACTATATTGATGCATTTGAGAAACTTCTAAGATTGGAATTACCAGGCAAACAGGTAAGCTTTTATTTCCTTTGTCCTTATTTTTCAGCTTAGTAATGTGTCATTTCAATTTGTGTGGCTTTTCCTTCTTGTGATGATATACAGGACAGAGATGTCATGCGTGTTCTTGTGGAGTGTTGTTTGCAAGAGAAAGTTTTTAACAAGTATTATACAGTGCTGGCTTCCAAGTTATGCGAGCATGACAAAAATCACAAGTTCACTCTACAGGTATTGAATTTCTCCATTTGGCATCTATTTCATAATAAACATATCGGTGTATCAGATATGTTATATCCGATACATGTATCGTATCCGTGCATAATAGGAGTTGACATATTCTTTTACCATGCATGTTTTTTCAGTTTTGCCTGTGGGATCAGCTTAAGGAGCTGGAGTCAATGCCTCTTATGAGGTCAATGCACTTGGCAAAATTTGTGGCTGAAATGGTTGCCTCTTTCACTCTCTCCCTTAATGTTTTGAAGACTGTGGATCTGAATGATATCACCTTGTTGACACCAAGAAGGGTCATGCATTTCCGCATTCTGTTTGAGGCCATTTTGGAGTATCCGGAAAACTTGGTATGGAACATATTCACACGTGCAGCAGTGATTCCTGACCTTGAAAGTCTTAGGCAAGGCCTTGAATTTTTCATAAAGGAGTACGTTGTGAAAACCAATAGAGATCTAACTCAAAAGTTCAAGTTAGCAAAAAAAGCCCTTAATAATGTGGAAGGAGTTTTGAGGTGAAAGTAAAATTTGGATTCTACCCAATTTTGTAGCTTAACTTTATGCTTTTTTGGTAAAGAGGAACTGTTATTTTAGAGGATGATTTTGAAAATTTTTACTGTCATTGCCTTCATTAGTTGTTGTAAAGTATTTTTGAATGAGAAGTGCAGAGCATGCTAAAGCTTGCCCAGTATACTTTAGTGCAAAGTACCAAAGCTTGAAACTGAGGCTTAGGATTTGTAAACTTTTAAGACTTGAAATGTTCAGATGTTCTTAATTCTGCAAGATAATTAAGGAATACTAATGATAACTATTTGGCAAGGACATCTCATGGCAGTGTAAAAGAATGTGATAAAAAATAACGATGAAGTACAACATACATGAATTTCTATTTTTACATGTAATAAATAATGTAAGAGAAATAAAAAACAAAATATTATACAAATAATTTATATAATTGTGTGAAATATATTTCTATTAAAGAAATATTTCACCTAGTTTGTTTTTATGTTTTAAATTTGAAATAATATTGAATTAAAAGAGTTCAATTAATTTTTTAATTCAACTTCAAATCAGATTTGGTTCCATTTTAAAAATAAAAACCTTTGGATTGTTAATTTTAAATTATAAGAACCAAGCCATTCAATTCATCTATGTTATTACACTTACGAAAGTGTAAATGTAAATTTCACATTAATTATTAACTAGAAAGAAAAAAGTTAAAAGATAAATAATATATATAAAAAAATCAATAAAATTAGTTCTTATATCAAATAAAGATAAAAAAATTAAACAATATATAAAGAAGAAAATGTATAAATCTATTGTCTTATATCAATCTTTTATTTAAATTTGTCTTACGGCTTAACATCATCACAGTTAGCATCGTAGCTAGTTTCATCTTTTATAGCAATTGGTTTTGTTTATATTGTCATTTCTTGCTCTCACAATTGTAAAATTTATCTGTTGATATAGTCGTCACAATGATTATCATGATTGTAAAACTAACATTAAATGAAGACTTTCGCATCATTGTTGGTCCTTCAAAATAACCCTTTTCATGCCCTTACATATAATGTTTATTTGAAAGTGATAGATGTGATATGTAATCGGACGAAAAGGTAAATAAAAATAAGAGGAAAATGGAATAAATTTAGTTATAAGAAAGTAAGATGTATGTTTATGTTGTATAAGCTGGTTATTTCTTAATTATATTTTGTTACTTTAATGAATATTATGAAGAACTTTTTGTTTAACGAGCATCTATTATATATTATTTCATTAAAAGAAACATATATTTTAGGATGAACTCATTATCATTTATTAAACAATTATATTTCTTATTCTAAATCAGAATATTAAATATTAATTAGTACTTGTTGTAAAGTAATTTGACAAACAGTTTATTATACGTGACTAATGTCCGTGAGTGTGTGATGAATGTTGTATACATTATAACTTTTAGTTTAACATGTTTACCTTCTTTTTTTTAATTTATAGCCCTTCAGAATTTACTTTAAATTTTTTAGTGTTCAAACTTACAAAATGGAGATTCATATCATGTTATTTTCTATTATTGAAACACACATTAAAGAATCAAGTCTAACTTATACAAATTGAAAACTACAATTTAAAGTACCAGGAATATCAGAAGAAAATAATCAATTAAATATGGAAACGAGATTTAACCCAAGTAATTGAAATCGGAAAAAGAACTGTATTAGCAACTCTTGTAACATCGAGCACGATGTAACATAACATACATGATACATGATAGTGAATCACGCTACTTTAAGACACTCGTACTCGAAAAGCTTGTTAGCCTTCAGATCATTGCCTAATGCTGTAAAGGCAAGGCTAACAAGATTTCCGAGATCGAATGTGTTAAGGTAATTTAAGGAGCAAATCAACAGAAGTTGTAAGAACTCCAACTTGTGCTCAATATTGTTGTCTTGGTCCAAGGGGAATACCTGATACTCTTTATATCTACACCATATCGAAACATTGTTAGTCAATTGTAATCGGAACAAAACAAAATAACACATTTCATACTTCCTTTCCAATTTATCTTTATTTTATCACTTTATTTTTTCTTAGCACCAAAATTGCTGCTTTTTTCCCCTTCCATGTAACGACTATGCCTTGGTAAAATGCCCTCAGTTGCAGAATCATGACCTGACATTGATTGGTTTTTACTTGCCGAGAACACTGTTCCAACAGTGAAATACATAGCACATCTAGGTTTCAATTTTGAACTATATCTTATTTTGAAAAACATATTTTTGAGTTTTCCTTTTAAGATAGAAAAAAACTCCGATAAGGTTCAAAAGGTTTTATCCAACCAGTTAGAAAGCCGCATTTTGAAATACTGGATGTTATTTGCACAAAACTGGTAAAATTCCATATCGATAGGATTGCGGCAGAGCCGCAGAAATACAACAGATATTAGGGAAACGGGAAGGGGGAGAATCAATTGCTCATAGAGCATATGCTAAAACATCTAAAATATTCCACACACAGTTATTGAAGCAACCAATATAGAAAATTTCTCTTTGGTGGTGTATATGAAGCAGAACCAATGACTTGTGAGATTCTACTTTCTTATACCATTCACTTGGCAAGCTCGTTGCGGATGAGTTTTGCTGCAGCAACCATGTTTGTGAGGGCTGGTTTCACCTCTGTGTACTTACGGGTCTTGAGCCCACAGTCGGGGTTCACCCACAAGATGTTCTTCTCCAGCACTGCAAGCATCTTGTTGATTCTGTCAGCAATTTCCTCAGTTGGTGGTATTCTTGGGGAGTGGATGTCGTACACACCAGGGCCAATTCCAGCACCATACTTCACACCTTCACGGAACACTGAGAGGAGCTTCTCATCTGAACGAGAGTTCTCAATGGTGATAACGTCGGCATCCATGTTAATGATGGAGTGGATGATGTCGTTGAAGTTGGAGTAGCACATGTGAGTGTGGATCTGTCAATAAGAAAAGTTGATTATTACATGATGCAAAATAGGATGAAAAATAATGATAATAACCCAGGGTGACGACTTGTGGTGATCCAAAAGTACCTGAGTGGTATCCTGGACGCCAACATTGGTGATTCTGAAGGAATGAACGGCCCAGTCCAAGTAATCAGCTTGCTCCGATTTCCTCAGTGGCAGACCCTCTCTCAAAGCAGCTTCATCGATTTGGATGACAGTAATGCCAGCCTTTTCGAGGTCTTCTACTTCGTCCTTGATGGCCAAAGCAATCTGATAGGTGGTTTCAGATCTGCAGATGGATTCACAAACTATAATTAGAAACAACAATTTGGTGAATATTGTCGCCTCGCTACTCATATTACAAGGGTATGGACTTTATACATACCTAGGTTGATCGTTTCTAACAAAGGACCAGTTGAGAATGGTAACAGGGCCGGTAAGCATTCCCTTCATTGGGCGTTTGGTAAAGCTCTGAGCTACAGATGACCAGAAGACAGTCATTGGCTTTGGGCGGCTCACATCACCATAGATGATTGGTGGCTTCACGCAACGAGATCCATAGGATTGCACCCACCCATTAACAGTGAAGGCAAACCCTGACAACTGCTCGCCGAAGTACTCAACCATATCATTCCTCTGCAATGAATGGCTTTCACAATTAGTTGGAGGTGACAATAATTAAAGAAAATCTAGCAAGAGTGGTTGCTCAACACCAAAAAGTGGTGCTGGATATATCGAAACATTCAAGTCTAATATATAGACATTATGAGACGAGAGCTGACCTCTGGTTCTCCATGAACCAAAACATCAATATCAAGCTCTTCTTGAAGTTGAACAACTTTGTGAATTTCCTCCTTGATTGACTTAACATATTCTTCCTCGGAGATCCTGAAGAAAACAGCATGATGGTCAATAAAAGAAAGGCACATTATAAATGAAAACAAGGCAAAGATCAGCAGTCTCAGCATCTCACTTGTTAGCCTTGAACTCACGGCGTACCCTCCTCAGCTCTACAGTCTGAGGGAAGGATCCAATGGTGGTGGTTGGAAGGATTGGAAGGTTAAGCTTCTTTTGTTGAGCATCCAGTCTGGCACTGACATTTGTTGCACGGCGATGATCTGAACCCTTCAATGCAGCAGCCTGAGAGGAAAGAAAATTAGAAGCCATGAGTAACAGCAGAATACATCTTACAACATATCCATATTAATAAAGAGTACAATCACTCACAGCCTTCTGAACAGCCTCATTAGTCACTCTTGGAGAGGACTTTCTTGAAGCCTGAGCTGCAGCATTAGCAGAGAAGAAAGCCTGAAAATGAAACCATGAGATATTTGATATTAGTGAATTGTGTGATGAAACAATATTTATTGTCGTGGTTCCAAAATTAATCATGACGAATGCTAGATATTTGGCCTACCACTGGCACGCCACATTACACAGAATTTTCTTAAGTAATTCTAATGCATGTAATATTACCTCATCCTTGTTGCCAGACAAGGCCTTAGCCAATGCGTTAACTTCAACAATTTTTTGGGCAGCAAAAGCTAGCCATGACTTGATCTCATCATCCAACTTGGTCTCATTAACAAGATCAACAGCAGTGTGAAGAAGGGAAGAGGAAGTAGACACAACAAGCTTATCTGCATACAGTTTAAACAATAGATATATCAAACAACTATATTGACCGTAAAAGCGTCTCAAAATTCACAGTGAAATGCATGCCCAATATATACCTTTGCCCACAACGCCTTCAAGACCCTGTAATGTAGCGAGAGAAGAAGCAAGGTCATTGGCCCAGATGTTCCTTCCATCAACCACTCCAGCAAAGAGGTATTTTCCACTTGGAAATCCACCCTTGATCAAATCAAGAGTCTTGGTTCCACGGACTAAATCAAATCCATATGCAGTGACGCCGTTCAGGGATGTGAGAACCTTGTATGCCTCAGCTGGGACGTCAGCAAAGTAGGTCGCAATAAGAACATTCAAACCAGACAAAGCAGGTGCAAGTTCTGCATATGCATCAGTAAATGCTTGCAATTTGTGAGACTCAAGGTCCAAGACAAGGGTAGGCTCATCAAATTGAATCCATGAAGCACCAGCTGCCTTAAGGTCAGCAATAACATCCCTGTTTTATTAGTCATGTAAGCAAGTTAGACAAATAGCATGAATATACACAGAAAATAATAACACCCGACAAATTAAGACTTACTTGTAGACAGCAAGAACTTTGGGAAGGAGAGAAAGGAGATTAAAGGATTTCTCCACACCCTTGGCAGGCTTAGAGAGCAACAAGTATGTGACTGGGCCAACGAGGACAGGAATGGTATCAACTCCAAGCTGAAAGACAAACAAATATTCGATGATAATAGTCATTTCACACATTTCACCCTGATCTAAATAACATCTCATAAAAGACAATGCTTCTCTATGATAGATAACGCAAATGGCCTTATATTTTAACACATACCGCCTTGGCCTCCTTGTATTCCTCAACAGCCTTGTGAGAAGAATAGGTGAAGTTCACATCAGGTCCCAATTCAGGGACAATAAAGTGGCTGGATCAAAACCACAACAGTTCAGTAATCAGATCATTACAACACAACATAATAACACAACAGTCGCAATTTCAGTGGGCATCAGGAGGCATCATCACTTACTAGTTGGTGTCAAACCACTTGGTCATCTCCATAGCAGGCACGGTAGCATTACCTCTGGCCATGGAGAAGTAGGTGTCAAAACCAATCTCACCACCGGTCCAGCCATACCTTTGTGGGACGGCACCGAGGGTGGCGGTGGCATCAAGCACCTGATCATAGTAAGAGAAAGTGTTGCTGGGGATATACTTGATCCCAGCAGAAGCCATCTGCTTCCAGATGGATGCCCTGAGATCAACAGCTACCTTCTGCAAATCCTCGGCGCTGCTCTTGCCATCCCAGAAAGATTCGAGAGCGAACTTGAGCTCCCTCTTGGGACCCATGCGGGGGTATCCGACGATATGAGATGCCATTGTTCTGTCAGAACAGATCAAAACCCAAATCAGCTCTTACTTCTACCCACTCCAAAACCGACAATACCATAAGCGTGCAACAATACTCAAAGATCATTGCACTAATATTCATAATAACACATTTTGCAATATTCATAGATCATAGCTATAATTTCTCATATCTAGTGCCAGAGCCACACTGCCTATAAAACTCTTCATTAAAAGTTCTTACTTAAAATTTGCCGAAAAACACAAAATTATAAGCAAAACTCATATATGAGAAACAAAACAAACAGAATTTTATGATTTACACTAAATTTCGGTCAATAACAGAAGACAATGGATAGTGTATGTGTGTATATATGTGTGTGGCGTTATAGCATTTTCCGTAATGACACATGCAACATGCAACAACACTCGTAGATCATAACAAGCATTTCCATAATGACACATACAACAACACTCGTAGATCATAACAAGCTGACAATAAGACAGTATCATGGACGACTATAAAGCAATATTCTCATCCCCTATAGACATCATCCACACATATGAGTTTGACAACTTAAGAGAAGTTCACACTAGCATGAAAACACCTCACGATTTAGTATAACAACAACGGTTCCATACAATGAAGTAGCAGATTTGGACAGAATGACAACAAAAGAGAGAAATCATAGCAAAACGGATTCAGATCCAGTAGATCTAGGCATTAGGGGAAGAAATATCGGCAGATCTAGGACTGGCACAAACATTGGATGAAACAGAGCATTACGTTTATGTCCAGATCTGAGGAGAATTAGGAAGCAAAATTGAAGTGGTTGATAGAAGAGAACAGAGTAACAGCACACGGGAATCGAGTCAGAGAGTGTGATAAGAAGGCATGGCATAGCATGGCTTAAGAGGGAGAGAGTCTCGTACCTTGAGAGTGAGTGTAGGAGACCAGTTCTCTCTGTGGCTTCTTCTTAGCTTCTATGGAGCAAGTTGAAGCCGAGAACAGAGTGCGAGGTATAAGCAATGGTTTACGGGTTTATTTATAGGGATTTCAAGCCAGATCTGAGTCTCTATCTTTTCTATTCACATTTTCTTCGCTCTTCTTATTAATTAATTTTATTATTAATTATCAATTAACAAAATTAATTTTGAAAGATAATATATTATTTTTTATTTTCTTTCTGTGCTGTGTTTGTTACATGCTGAATGGTGAAGAATTTGTGGGTGAGAAATCATTTTATATCTAAGCGCGTTTGTGGCTATTAGCAACCAGTGAAAACGTGAGAGATGCACAATTTACAAAACTGTGCAGTCTTGTGAACTTGCCATAAAAGCCACAAACGCACTTTCCCAACATTTTTTATTAAGCAGAATTGGTTGAAAATTTTAAACCATGATTACGTCTCACTGTAAACCTACCTGGTAATTTTACATCTCAAATGTTATTATTTAAAAATAAAAAATGATACTATTAATTAATATTAATCAAGGATCGTATTATTGACAGACATTATAAAACATAAATAAGATAATGATTTTTTGAAGTATATATAAACTTAAGATGGATTTATTGATGACAATTAAATTAAACATTTCTGGTTAGGTAATCTGGCTTTTTGGAGTGAAACTCAAATAATAGTTTTCAATAAATTCCAATTAATCTTAATAATGAGTGCCTAAGAAAACTCTACCTCTTATCATATATAAATATCTAATTAATAAAATTGTAAAATTGTAGTTAAATCAACTATTAATGTCAAATCAAATTTTATTTCAAAAATCTTGTAAAATTAGACTATTGTATCCATGGTTACACTAAGGTCAATTGTTCTGAATAATCAACTTTTTTTTTATTCACTATTCAAAATCTGGTTTAAAGGAATTAGACTCCTTACTATTTAAACAATTCGTGTTAGAAAAAAAAAACATTAATTTCAACTGGGTTATATTATAAAATTATATATTTTGTATCAACAAATTATCTCGAAATAAAAGTCAAATTCAAACTTTATAAGAAAAAAATAAGCAAATAATCATTTCTTAATCAGTATAAGTTGATTTAGAAAGTTTTTAATTTTTGGGTACAATTAATTTTCTTGGTAAGTTGATCTAAAAATAGCTTTTTTTTACAAGATTTACAAAATAGTTCAAATTAAATACACAGGGAATATGCTGGGTACTTTATTAAAAGAAAAAGTCACATTACTCTGGCATGCAAGCTAAAATATGAAACTATTTCTATCATTGTTCCTTTTTCTTTTATCTTTCTTTCTTCACCCATCAACGTCGGCACGATTAGTTTTGTGATTTTGTAAGGTTTACTTTTTCATGTAATAATCATTTTCTACAAAAACTATGAAGTTGAATGTGCATCAAAAAATCCTTGAGATATAATTAAACTAAACATTTTCTAAAATATTATTTTATTGCATCTTATGCAATCTTATTTATATTTGTGGGATTGGTGGTGTGTTCTCTAAGGGATATTTATCACAATTGTCCAAAAGCACTTCTAATTTATTTATCTATAGTATATAAATTTGGAAACCATGAAAAGTTTTCTCCCCAATCCACACACATAAAGTTTAAGTGTTATCTATATAAACATTCCTTCTTTATTACTTGTATATGCATTTTTATTTCTATCCCTCTCTCCTTATATACATGTTTATTAAAATTATTATTTTATAAAATTATATAAAATGATTATTTTTAAAATAAAGTTATTTTTGTAGTTACTTTAAATAATTTTCAGTTAGATATAAATCTATCTCTTTCTATTAAATTCATTAATAACTATATATACTACACATGGTTTAATAGGTGAACCCATTTAAAATTATACTAAAAATTATATCACAAAATTTATATAGATTTTGGGTGAATAATAGCTTTCACAATATATAATATAAATTATATGATTTTCTTAATAACTTAAATGAAAATTATTAGTAAGAATGTCTTTTTATGTAGTAATATAAGCATGTCAAGTAATTTGATAACTTAATTAAATTTGAGTTTAATAGTTTTTTATTCTATTTATGATTTTTTAAGACTTTGTCTTAGTATTTTGAATGTTATTAATTTGATTTTTTAAAATAAATAAATGTAATCCTGTGTGTCAAATTTTAGAGTTATACCCATTACACATGAAATGTGAGCTAGTTCTATATTTAAGTGAAGTGTAATGTAACATTCCTTTAATATGGTTATACTAGTAAAGAAAATGTAGATATATACTATAAAATATACATTCACTACGATACTTGTATAATTCATATACAAATCTTTAAGTTTTCAAACCTAATAAATATATATATATATATATATATATATATATATATTTCAATAAAATGTAACATTCTATTTGAATTGAATAAAACCACTAAAGTGAGACATTAAATGTTTTATAATATAAAAAAGTTAACATAATTTTGAACATACAGTATACGCAATTATCTTATAAGAAATAATCATACATGAACAAAAGAAAGATTTGATATCCTATTATTCAAAATGTGAGGTTCTACTACATCTTGCAGTACATCCACTCCAGCATCATCTCCTACTCATACCAATTAATGGTGATCATCGCAAAAGAAGATATGCCCAAACAAAGTGAGGGTAAGCTAAAGATAACTTTAAACATACATAATCTAACTTCATACATAAAATGTCCACACAATAAGATATCACACTCAAGTTAGCGATTCATCATTTCCAAAATCACAAGGCAATCTCATCAACACATACAAACATAAGTTAGACTCGATTATCCAGATTTATGCATTGACTTGGACATAAGAAGCCTTACACCTATCATAAAACCTCTTAATGGATTGTAATAAAGCCTCTGGCTCCACCTGACCTAACAAACCGATAAAATTCATCTGGACAAGGTAAGTTAACTTATGGCATTGCTAGACAAAGGGTCTTACCCTTGATCTCGCCATAAGAATATCCTTCAACTTTCACCACCTAGACTACGACACTCTATGTGAGTTTGTAAACCTAGCAGAGTATAAGATGACTTCTGACCAATACATGCCCAAAAAATCATACAATTCAAAATTGTTCTCATTCCATTTCATTGATTTCACTCTTTTAAATTCATCACACTTACTTAGAGCACAACTCATAACTTTAATGAAACTCCTTATAACTTTATCATAAGCTTAGTTTTCTCAAGCCTCTTCACCAACTCTACTCCTTTACCATCTAACAAACAACTTCAACCCTCTTTTTGTCTGAAACATCTATTATTACATCTTTACTCTAAAGTATACATTTTTTAAATTAAATTTAGAATTGTTTAAATTCATATTATTTTAAGTTTACAAAAATGTATTATGTTTAAATTTAAATTTATATCTTTGGATTTTAAATATGATCTATTTAATTTGATTTGCATTGGATGTAGATTGGATAAATTTTTTATTTATAAAAATTCAAAATTAAGTTGCGCTGAGGTCGACCCAAATGGGTTAAAAGTTCACTCGAGTCAGGTTGGGTCAAAGGTTGAGTTGAGTTGAGCGGATCTAAGGTCAAGCCAAGTTGGTAGAACCTAATGTCGAGTAGACTTGGGCCGGACCAAAGGTTCAGTCAAGTCGGTCTACGACAAAGGTCGTGCCAAGTCACCATAAATTGATGTAAGGTCAAGGGAAAATTAAATGAATAAATAAATATTTATTTAATAAATGTGAGGGAGGAAATCCTAAGTCAATTAATGTGAAGAGATAAAATAATTAATAGTATTAATTCAAGTGGTTGAAAGACAAGTCGGACTCGCCCAACTTGAATCGAGTTGAACTAAGCTAGTCCTTGTCTAGATCAAATCCAGTCGACTTAAGATTTATGTCAAATCAAGTTGTCTCGAGCCAAAGGTTGAATTGAGTTGAATTCTTGTGGACATTTTGATTCATTACAATTGAACACTATATTGTTGATTAGCAACAGAATAATACTGGTGGCTGACATTTATTTAAAAGAAAAGGATTTGGTTTGGTGTGTATTTTTGTCATTCATTTGTTACACAAGACAACCATAACGCATGCACTTTTTCTTTCTTACTTCATCCGCTACCCACATGTGAGTGACAAGTGTGGTCATACTCATTCCACAACACTTCATTTTCCTTTACCTATCACTCCTCTTCCACACCTTCATTAACCACCACTTTCCTCACTCTCTCCACAACAAAATCATGCACAATAATCAAACATTTTTATTTCATCTCTACATGTTTTTTATCACTATATTTTATGAGTATTCATGTTTTAGCAACTTTATTATGACTATTATAGTAATTAATACAAGACATGTGAAAATGAAAAGAAATGTTTGATTATTGATTAATTGAGTTGTGTAAATTAATTAATATAGGAATGAGTATTTGGGAAGTGAGTGGGAGAGGAAGGGGGTTGGTGGGGAATTGGTGGTGAGCCCCACAATTAGAACCTCTTTGCACGATTTATTTTAAGACTGAATTTTAAAAATCATGGTAATTATTATTTAGTTGGCCAACTTTAGATGGAATACCCAGATTGCCCTGCGTTTGGTGTAAAAATCGCGGCTTCAACACTAGGTAGGTGAGTAAGGTTTTTTTTTTTTTCATTATTTTATTAATGTGCCTTTTTTTTTGTCATGTACGTGCGAGGGTTGGTGTAATTACAAAAGCAATATAAGTGTCATTACACCAATAAAATCTCATAATTAATACTTCACAGCTTTTCTTATATTCCCGGTAAAGTTGAAAGTACGACTACAAATGAAAATATTGAATTATATAATAAAAATATTCATAAATACTATAATCTCAAAGTAAGTTAATTGGGTATCAAATTTATTGGTCACTAAGTCACAAATTTTACAATTAATTTTAACTTATCACGAATGGAAGGATTAAGTAGTTTAATTCATTAACTCGTATAAAAGTAAAAAAATAATTTTTAATTACTTTCAAATATTCAAATTTATAGAAAGAAAATAATTTTCTCCTTTTTCAGATATTGAAATTTAAAAGATCTCAAAAATATAAATAAATACAATAAAATTATATGTCTTTTGTTTAAAGATAAAAAATTAATTTTTTAAAAAATAAGTGAGTTACAAACCATCATTTCTTCTTTATGGGTTTAATGAGTCCAATCTATTTTTATTTATAATCTAAAATATTTTCAATTTTTCAATCTAGTTCAGCTTGAATTTGTACTTGATCGGATTATCTTACAAAATTCTGTTTTGACATGTGATAAATATTATATTTTAAAGATTTTTTTTAAATATTATTTTATTTTATGAATAGAATTCATATTTAAATAATGTTGAGTTTTCTTAGTCTTTTTCAAAATAATAAAGGCTTAAATAACTTTTTCGTCCTCATTTTTGTAGTGTTTGTTGTGAATGATCCTCATTTTGACAGAATGTTTAAAATGGTCCTCATTTTTACCGAATGTTTAAAATGGTCCTCATTTTCGCAATTCATATTTTATTTGGTCCTTTTCTGTGACGTCATTTAAATCAGTAACAGAGCATTGTACATGTGGCACTGTTTGTATTATGTTGCATCGGAGTGTGTTACGTGTACTGTACAGGTGTGGTAATTTATAAACCATGCAGAACATCACAACAATCCAAACACAAACAAACCCCAAAATAGAATTACGAAACCCTAACCCACGAGCAAACACAATCTAGAAAACTCTAAACCCACTTACCTTGTTGATGATGATTAACTGGAAAATTGAAATAAAGAGCGCGATTGCAATCCAACGATGAAATGGCAAGTATTAGCTGCTTCCTCTGCAAATCCGAGCTCAAGAAAGACGAATATGAAGAAATCGCCTCCAACGATGAACAGCGCGACTGCAATCCAACTTAAGCCCTAATTGCAAAATTTCCCCCAAATTAAAAAGTTAACATTAATTAGCCATTTGTACAAGTACACGTAACACATCCCAATGCAACGTAATACAAATAGTGCCACCTGTACAGTGCTCCGTTACTGATTTAAACGGCGTCACAGAAAAAGACTAAATAAAACACGAATTGCGAAAATGAGAACCATTTTAAACATTCAGTAAAAATGAGGACCATTTTAAATATTCTGTCAAAATGAGGACTATCTGCAACAAACACTACGAAAATGAGGACAAAAAAGGTATTTTAGCCTAAATAAAATAAAATAACTTATTATACGTAATATTTATTTATATTTTCCTCTAATTCAATTTCCTCCTTACCAATAAAAAGAAAGGCAATCGATAGATTAGTACAAATACATTGAACCTGAGAAAGAAAATTTCACTAGTTTCTATTAGTCGAGAAATGTAATTTTTTAACTTGGTTCATCATATGTCGAATATTTTTATTTTTATTAATATGATGGTATTTTCTTAAATTTATATTGATTTGATGTGTTTTGAACTTTTTTTTGTCTTATTATTTGAGAAATAAATAATTGTTTGATAAGAGATAATATTTTGAATTATAATAAATTTGATGGTATGTAATGATAATATATTAAATGTTGTATTATTGAAATAATCAAAATTCTAATTTGAAGATGAGACATTATTTTCACGAGCTTCGATCTTCGATCTTCAAGCTTTAAGATCCTAACGAATTAGCCAGATTATGGACGCTTAAAGATTGATTAACACACAACTTCTTCAAGTGTGTATTACTTTGTCAAGTCTTCATCAATCATCAAGACATTGTGCAATATCTTCACCAAGTTATTATGTAATATCTTCACCAAATCTTCATGTATCAAAGTCATTTATGTTAACATTGCATTACTTATTGGGTATTGATGTTGCTTCTACTTCCAAAGGTTATCTTCTCTTTCAGTTCAAGTATATTGCTAACCTATTTGAACGTGATCGACTTATTGACAACAAGATTGTTAATACTCCTCTTGAGACAAGTGTACGTTATTCTTCATCAAATGGTGTTCCTTTTACTGATTATACTTTATATCGAACTATTATTGGGAGTCTGGTTTATCTTACTATGACTTGTCCAAACATTGCACATGTTGTTCATATTGGTAGCCAAATTGTTTTAGCTCCAACGACAGTTCATTGGGGTGTTGTTCTTCGTATTCTCAGGTATCTTCGAGGCACTTAATTTTAGTCTCTTTTGCTTTCTTCTACATCATCTTTAGACTTGCATGCCTATTGTGATGCGGATTGGAATGGTGATCGTAATGATAAAAAATCCACTACTGGGTGGTGTATTTTTCTTAGTGATTCACTTATTGTTAGTTTTGAAATGGTTGAAAAGCTAAGAAGGGGGGTTGAATTGACTATTTAAAAATTTAAGCTATCTTTGCAAGCTAAAAACCACCTTTAATTGAATCAATTAGATCACCAAGTTAGGATGCAAAAGGTGTTGGACAGTATACTTTCAGTCGATCAAAAACAGAGTTAACAAATTGATTTTACTAAACAAATTTTGTTTTAGTATAATCAATCAATTGAAACAGGAAAACAATTGACTGAAATACTGGGAAAAATGCAGAAATGCAAATTTGAGTTTTAAACCAGGAACAATGCACAAGAATGATCAAGACCAGTTCTAAATGATTATACAAACATGCTCAGTATTGTAGATGTCATGAAAGCATGCAAAAACATGAAAAAGATGATTAAAGCACAAGTTCTTGAAACTTTAAAATGAAAATGCAAGAGAGAAAGGTTAGAGAAGAGAGGAAACCACGAGATTTTTATACTGGTTCACTCAAATTTGAGCTACATCCAGTTTATCAAGGCAACCTAAGCTTGACTTTGCACTATTTCAAAAGATTTACAAAGTATCCACCCTTACAATTTCAAAATATGCAAAAACACTACAAAAGGCTTTTGAATCACAAAAGAATCACACCAGCATAGCAAGAACCCTCTTGCAGACCTGGAAAACCATCAGGCACACACACAAAGCTTGAGAAAGATCAAACCTCAGTGGTAGCACAACCCAGCCTACCACAAACCACTTTCTCCAAGCTTCAAACCAAGCCAAAAGCTTCAAGAATTGATCCAAGATCAATCTTCAACTGTTGCAAACTGTATGATCACAAAGGAGAGAGTTTCCACAAGTTTCCGAACAAATTCACGCTAAAAAATGATCAACTTACCTCTCTTTTGAAAAACACAACTTTTATAGTCAAACTGTTACGAAATTCAACAGGTTAATTTCCAAATCAATCGGTTGATTTCACTTGACTTAAGTGAAATCAGTCGATTAAAAACTAAATCAACTGATTGAATTTGTTGCAGTTTAAGACTATTGTAGCCAACCTTTTAACCTGTTGAAAAACCATTCAACTGACTAAAAGAGACATTTTAACCTGTTGAAAAATCATTCAACAGATTAAAAGACACACCTAAGACCAAATACATCTAATTAATGCTACAAGGTCTACAATATGAATTACAAACATCAAATACACTTTCTTAATGATGTAACAATGTGGAGAGCACACGTTCTAGCCTTGATCAACATGAATATCATCAAATCTCCTTTCCTTCATCAATGTAGGCTTCATTCCAATGTTAATGGTTTCAAGATAGTTCAAAAGAGCTTCATTCAATCTTCATCAAATCTTCAAGAAACAAACCACCTTGGCTTCTCATGTCAACACTTATAACATGGAAGAGTAAAAAACAAGATGTTACATCTCAATCGTCCAGAGAAGTTGAGTATCGCGCCATAGCTTTGACTACCAATGTGATTATTTGGTTATGTTGGTTACTTGCAGATAAAGGTATCTATTTGAAAGATTATACGCCTCTACATTGTGACAATAAAAGTGTTATTCATATTGCTTGCAACTCTATTTTTCATGATCGAACCAACAATATTGAAACAAATTGTCACTCTACTGGTCATCATCTTCAACTTGGCACTATATATTTACCATTTTTTCCTTCGGCTCTTTAGATTGCATATATGTTTACAAAGCTGCACTTCATTTTACACTTTCATTTTTTATTTGACAAACTCTCAATGCATTTAGTCATAACATTGTGAGTTTAAGGGGGCATGTTAGAATAGGCCCATGCTTTAGGCCCATTTACTTGTGGCTTCTAAAGTTTGCTTTGTGTGTATTATATAACACACATCTTGTAACATTTTCTAGACAATCAATAATGCACAATCTCTTTCTTCATATATTTATTTGATTTCTACAATAACAATCAACCAATCAAATGTATGTAAGAGAGTAGATAAGATAACATACACCCGAATCTTTATGGAGACGAAGAGAGCAATCCATTAGAGTAGTAGATGGTTTGCACCCTAATATACTAGATTTATAAAAGAAAGGATTTAAATTTCTTCATAATTTTAAATTTACATGGCTTATCTTTCTATTATACCTTTAACTCAATTTTATTTGGAATATCATTAATTTTAATAAAGTCAATGCATTATTGAGATGTCTATGTTGACTAATGTTTTTTTATTGATGTTGATATAATTTATTTATTTTATTTTATTTATAATTAATATCTGCACCAATATATAAAAGAAGTTTTTTGGTATACATTTTAGGTTGTAAATAAACGTTATTTTAAATTAAAATAATTACATTTATATTTTTATTCTTTGAATGATAACTAACTTAAATTAATTGTTTTTTAAATTAAAATTATTATTTTATTATTTTACCTTTAAATCACTATTTATTTAAATTTATTTTTTTAAAGAGTAAAATAATTGTTTATGATTTGTACTTCTATATTATTGATACTATTATATAAAGAATATTCTCTTTCTTGGTCTACACATTTTTTTATGTAAGAAAAATTAAAATAATTTATTTTATTCATGAAAAAAATACATTAAGCGAAATAACATTTTTCCTATCCATACACAAGGGAAAGAGAAGAAAAGTGGGAGCAAATTTAAAAAGAATTATAGGTGAGTTCAAAGATAATGGTAGTCCATATTTGGCAAGATTATCGACTACCAAGTTGGTTTTTCTAAACACATGATTTCAACTAATGTAATCGACCTTTGCATCCATCTGAATTATTGGAGAGACTAGAGCATAAATGGATGTCTTTGTTGGAGGAATCTCCAGTTAATAAGTTGTACCGCGGTTAGAGAATCACTCTCAACAATCATATTATTGTATCCCATTGATATAGTTATATCCATCCCTAACTTAATGGCAAATACTTCAGTCTCTATTACTAAGTTAGTCGACCCTTCCTTCAAATACTAGAGAAGACAAAAAGAAATTCATCATCTGAATCTCTAATAACACCTCTAGCAACCGTCTTTTTTACATAATACGTGTAAGCTCCATCACAATTAATCTTTATAAATCTTTTTGGAGGTGGAATCCAACGGAATAATCTTGCAACACTTGAATTATCCCTCTAAAAAAAGTTTATTTATAAAAGTTGATGAGTAAATTATAAAATATAATAATGTAAAACACGAAATAAACATATAAATTTTTAACATATGACTAAAAATTAAAATAAAATAATAGTACTAATAACATAATGGTAACATAATAATTATAATAATAGAAAATAATTTTTATATTAACGAAAATGATAAGAGAAGCATGCTTCAAACCAATGTCTTCTTCACTAAAAAAATGAGGCACCATATCGAGAACATAATTAAAAATTACCACAATTTAAACTTCAAAGGCTTAATTATTATTAATGAATACACCATTTGATTTATAATTTGAAGAAAATGCAAAAACAAAAAATCTCATATTGTTAATATTATTAGATAAACATTATTGTCAAAATTTGTGAACGATACAAGTTATCTTAAATCTAATCGTTTTCTTTTTAATTTAAGAAGTGGTATGTTTCTTTTAGAATAAAGAAAAACATAGGAAAAATTTATATAATTAATATGTATTGACATGTTAATGGAAAAAGGCTAAAAAAATTAAAAGAACTCACCTTGTTATTATTAAAGTTTTGGTGTCGACCCACCCATAAAAATTAGGACATTTTTAACCTTTTGAACAATTACCACTCATTCAATAATTACAAGTAGTTGAAGATGATCTTTGGAAGATCTTAGTTTCTATATCCATTGTTTATAAAAAGGAATAAATTTCTGTAGAGAAATGATTGTGTATTCAATAAAACTCTTGGAAGGAAATGATTATATTTACAAGAAACTCTTTAATGGAAATGATGATTTACTCCGATTAAATACATTTCATTTAAACATGAGAAAATGAAAGGTAGAAAATAAAGAAATGAGAATATAGATAAAATAAAAGACAGAGAAAAAAAATATAAAATCAATAAAACTCTTGGAAGGAAATGATTATATTTACAAGAAACTCTTTAATGGAAATGATGATTTACTCCGATTAAATACATTTCATTTAAACAAGAGGAAATGAAAGGTAGAAAATAAAGAAATGAGAATATAGATAAAATAAAAGACAGAGAAAAAAAATATAAAATCAAGAGATAATAAATAAAACTAAAATAAGTTATAATATAAAAGTTAAAGATAGAAAATAAAATAAGAGATAATAGATAAAAAAATATAAAAGTAAGATAAAGAAGATAAAGATATAAAATAATAAATAAAATATATGTAATTGAGTTTAATTTGATAAATTCCCATCATCAACTCTTTAATTTATTGCAATATTAATTTCTTAAATAAATAACCCAAATTAATTCATTGATTATATTTTAATTTTTTGTAAATTATTAGTAATCAATCAATTAAAAAATAATAATAAATATAAGTGATAAAATTAAAAATAAAATAAAAGATAAAACATATATATATACACACAAAATAAAATAAGAGATAAAAAATAAAAATGAAAATAAAAAAGAAGATAAAGATAAGGAATAATATAATCAAAATCTGAATTGAAAATGTTGTTAAACCATAAGAGGAAAAATTATAAAGATGTGATAATTAAAATATAAAAACATTAATTATGATTGAATTTTGGGAGTTGTCTTGTTTTGGAGCAGTGTGGAGCCTATTACAATTTTGTTTTCAAAAGATGTTTCGGAGGGTGGAAGGAAGTAAAGTAAGAGTATCTAAACTGCACTTATGTTGACTTCGAAAGGATGTAAGATTTATTGAATGTATGAACAACAATATTCATTTAACCAATATTTATCTCAATTATCCTATTAATGTGATTTTTTGTAAAATGATTACATTTTCCCTTAATTATTTAAACTGAAAAAAAGTAATTACATTATATGTCCTTTAATTTAATCCAACATATAAATAAATGTAGAAGATGTATTTTAGACTAATATAAAGAATCTATTTAATAAAAGTAATATAATAAAGACGTAAGCAATTAAATAAATAATATAATAACTAATTATTATATTCGACAATGTTTACAATATCTATATTATTATATGAGAAGATTTTCTATTTTGGAGTACACAATTGTTTTATTATTTTTATTCTTTAGATAATTTTTTAAATTAAAATAATTCTTTTTCAATTTTATCTTTTAAGTAACCGTTTTTTATAATTGATATTTTTATATCAAAAGAATTATTATATTAAAATCATTAAATTTATTTATGTTTTCTTTTATATTTATAATACTAATAAAAATTATTATTATAAAAAAAACACATTACATGTGTTTTTACTGGTAAATAAAAAAGATATTATTTTCTTGTATATATATGAACTAAATATTTTGTTCTAAATTGAAAATTTTCAATCAACATTTATTTAGATTTTTTTAATGTTAGTTGAGAAAAATATTTTAGTCAACATTAATAAAAAAAGTTAACAAAATAAACCTAATCAACAACATAAAATAACATCAATTAATCGAGATAATTGAAAAAAATTTATATATCTTGACCAAAGAATAATATCCTTTGAAATCAACTAAAACAAATCATCAATATTAATATATTTTAATTATTAATAATTTGTTTGATAATTAAATATTTTTTGTCTTTTATAATAATTGTTATAATTTTTTTAGAAAAATTAAATTTGAATAAATTTAAATTGTTTAACAAAATGAAATGGGTTATAAATTATGAAATATCTTATTCAAACTTATGGTTAATTAGCGTTTAAACTTTGAAGTTAAAGAACTTTGATTTAAGACTTGTAGATTTGGTATTTGTTTATTTCAAAACGATGAATTGACTTTTGAAAACGGTATATATAATGTTTTGATAGAATTTTTATTAATATTTGTTGGTAAGTTTCATTTAGCTTGTTCGTAATAAGTACTTCGACCATAAAATATTAAATTAATATAGTAAATTTAAATTGAATTATTAAATAAAAAGCTAGTATATGAAGTTGTAAAAAAGAAAGTAACGTTTGAGTACTGTTCATGCGAATGCAAAGTAAATTAGGACTGTGTTTGGTTCTGTTTATTTGTACTGATTTGAAATGATGAATTTATACATGAGTTACACATTTTAGCATTCTCTAAAATAAAGAGAAATGCAGATAAGTATAACTCCTCATATTAAAATTACTTCATTATTTTTGTGTTTAACAATTTATTTTACTTATATTTATTACTTTCTTTTATATATATATATATATATATATATATATATATATATATATATATATATATATATATATATATATATATTAGGGTAGCAATAATCTTCTAAATATATCACGTAAAATTAAATAAAAAAGGAGTTTTAATTATAATGACCAAGATATTACAATTATTACAACATATTTTCAATCCAAATAAGCTAAACTAGCTATTCACTACATTATATTATATAGGAGTACGCTTCTCTCTCTTCCTAAGAGCTTAACTGAGATAAATAATATATTCATTAAGATCAAAAACTCTAAACTCGTCATTTTTCGTTATAAATACTAAACAGTCAAACTCTTATTATTCAGCCACTCGAAAACACTTTCCTTAATTTAATATATTAATGAGTTTTGATACACAATATGTCTCTAATGTAATAACCCTATTAAAATTTATGAATATCATATCATTTTTTTCAAACTCTTAAGACACTTTATAATTATATATTTTAAAATGCCCATATAGTTTTTTTGGTCAACCTTGTTGACCACCAAAAGTCATTACCTCCAAGTATTTGGATCTCATATTTTATTTCAAAATACATTTAATTACGTAAATAATTGAGATTTTAATTAAAACATAGAGATGTTTAATACATGCAACTAATTAAGTACTCAGCATTATTTTTTAATAATAATTGTTGTAAAAAAATGAATTTCTATTATTTTTAGTATAAATTTAAAACCTGTAACCCTGCAACAAAGCATGATACATGGACAGAGAGCATATGCCTTTATTTGACTGATTTATTGGTACATACATGTGGCAAGAAACCCCTTTCGTTTTTTGGTACGAAATGTCTTCATCCATTATTACACCTGTTACCAGTGACGAAACTTTAATAAAAAGAATGTTAGGGGATCTAATTATATTTATTATATATAAATTATTTTTTTTTTTTTTAAAAAGTTTTCATTTTTTCACATCATTTTTTCTATTCAAAACAAACACTCATAAATTAGTATATATATATATATAAATAGTATAAAATTTATCATTAACAATAATATATTAAAAAAGAGTAGCAAAAGTTATTTTTTGGAATCACATTCTAAAGCATTTAAAAATTCATTATATACAACTTTAGGAACTTTAGAGAGTTGTTTTTCATTTTCTTCAATTTTTGGATTCTCATAAAGTTTCTCAAGTTTATATGACATAAATGTACTTTTTTCATCTTCCTCACAAGCCTTCCATTTAAAAAAAAAATCAATTATTTTACTCTTTGCCATAATTTTTTTAATATAAATTTGTCACCTCTCATCTATTTAGAAAATTATTAAATTATGAATATCTTAAACTAAATCTTAAAACCAAGACTCAATATTCTAAGAAAAATAATAACTTCTAGATTATTACATTCATTTATCTTAGAGATTCATAATCTTGTTCTTCACTTATACGACTTAAAAGTCTAAAATAGCTCTATTTACTCAAAGAAGAATTTGATGAACAATTAAAACATGATTTTATGATCTCTAACCGATAGAGATATGCCTAAAGCTTAAAAAAAGGCACATATTACTTCGAAAAAAAAAGAGTAAAAAATGAATTTATTCAAAAGAAGAAATTGTTCAATCCAAAATGTTCCTTAACTCCTCAATTTTTGTCTGGTGCAATTTGATTTTAAAAATAATAAAAAATTGATGATGAAAATTGAAATAGAAACAAAAAAAGAGGAAGAGATAGAGACACAAAAAAGAAATAAAAACCAAATAAAGAAGTAAAAGAAATTATAATAAAAAAGAAAAACATAATTTTTAAATTTAAAAAAGGTTTTTTTAAACTAAATTAATATAAATAAAATTATAATATATAAAATATTTTTTAAAAATATATAAAAAATTAGAAAAAAAAAATGTTGGGAGAGCCATGGCTCCTTATGTCAACACTAAGTTCCGCCCCTGCGCGTCACGCGTTAGAGAAAGTAGAGAAGAATTTTATTAGATATTATATATTATATATATATTATATATTTCTATGTCTAATATTGTATTTATACAAGAAAATTATTTTCAAGAAAACATATAAGAAAATATTTTGTAACACGTGAAAGAGAGGTAATTCAATTTCGTACCAACACAAAAATCTCCACATGTACCCTCTGAAATAAAGGAATATAGTTTGTATCACGCTTCCTAGTAGGTAAACACTTGAAATAAGAAAAGGATGAACATTTTTTAGACGGTTATGACAATAATCTTTATATGTTTGTTTATAATGATCTACTGAAAACTTTAGCTATCTTTCACTAAACTTGGTGAAAGTATTTGGTATAGTATTCTCTCTAACTTAATATTTTCAAGACAAAACCTGTCATTAAACTTTGTCAAATTATCCGTTCAAGATTTAATGTCGAATTATAATTGGATTGATTTTAACAAATAATAATTTAATAATATTATTATATACCATACTTTTACAATACTAAAATAAAATGTCTTAAACTTATAACATAAATATCTAAATAAAATATATCAATGTTAATTAATAAACTATATAATATTGATTAATAAGAGAAATTACGCAAAATAAAATTACATATATATGCCAAAAAGGATCGGGTCTGACGGGCCGGTCCGCCAGCCCGATCCGAAAAACACAGGTCGAGATAGAAAACTCAATCCGCAAGCTTGCAACAATTCGACCTGATCAACTTGATGGGCCAACTCACGGGACAAAACAGGCCAACCTACAACTCGTGTGACTTTTGTAAAAATTTCACGTGGAAGTGCAATGCGCAACAATGTGTGTGTGTGTGTGTGTCAAAGTGATTTAGTTTAGTTGTTGTCTTAGTCTTTCTCTCTCGCGAAGTTAGAACCCATGTCCCCTACCCATTACCACATTTGCGAGTTTTGACTTTTGGTTCAAGTCGACTTTCAACTTGGCTCGACCTTCAGCCCGACCTGTCTTAACCTTTGACCCGCCTTAGATTAGCTCGAGTCGACCTTTGACCCAACCTAGGCCCAGTTGAACCTTTAGTCAGGATAAGTCTGACTCAAACTTTGGCCCGGTTCAACCTTCAGTCTGGCCCGACTCGAACTTTGGTTCGAGCCGGTCCAACTTGACTTTCGATCATGACTGACTCAACTCGACCTTTTGCCCAACTCGACTCGACCCTTTAGATGTATTTTTTTTGTCCTTAACAATGACCAATTTCATAACTTGGGAATTTTAATTTTTTTATTTTTTGAGTGAATTTCAAAACTTTTCAAATAAATGAATTACTTTATTAAATTGTCTCATCCAAACATAACATTAGACTTTTCCTTCTTATGGATGTTTTTGCCATTATCCATTTTATCATCTTGACATTAAAAATAATTTTCATTATATGACAATCTCAAGGAAAAATTTTACATTAAGAAACTTTATATATTTGTTGCTTAGGGGGTATGGTGTAATTAGTAAGTTACGTTACCTTGTGTATACTAGATCAAACAACTTAGGCTTGGTTTGGTAAATATATTTATACTATGTATATTTTTGGATTAAAATGAAGTGAGACAAATGTTCAATTTCTCTTAGGAGGTGTGTTTATATAGTAATCTATGTTGATGATATGTTTATTTTAGAAAATGATGCTACTAAGAATTTATCAATTGAAAGAGCATTTATTCAGCCATTTTTAGATCAAATATCTTGACTGTGAGAAATAAATTTTGGATGTTGAAATGACTTAATCAACAAAAAAAAATTATGAATTTACAAATATTCTTTAAGAGGCACAATTGGCATATATATATATATATATATATATATATATATATATATATATATATATATTATTGTAATCCTATGTAGGCAACTTAAAAGTTAAAGTTGGATCAATGTGAACCATTTCAGATCTAGATTTCTAATAAACAACTCATTTATCTCATTATTACAAGATCTATGTTGTTAAACGCCGAGTGTTGTTGGTTAATCTATGAATATTCTTCACATTAACATTAGCAGTTAACATTAACAATTGAAGTATTGCAATTTACATTCTCAAATTTATCAAATATGCTTCATGACAAAAACTATGGTAAAAGAATAAGAGAAATACTTAAATTATAATATATTACGATACAATTTAAGTTGGTTACCATATTTAGAGAATATACACCATGTGCATTCATTGGAGATATTTCCTTTGAAAAAACAAGAATAAAAATATTATTACTCAATCCAGTGTAAAAGTTGAATATAAATCTACAGCTTTAACCACTTGCGTGAATTAAACAACTTTTTTCAAAAATTAAAGTTTTGTGAAATTAAGCAAATAAAGTTGTATTATGATAACCGGCCACTGATAATTCTAACTAAATTTTGAGAAAGCCTAAAATTATATACTATATGATGGATAATGTTGGATCAACTATAAACTAAGTTGACATAATAATAAAAGAAAATATTTGCTAATTCTTTATATTTGAATATATTATAGAGAATATAAATACAATGGAATTAGTGACGGAAATGTGGGTAGATTCAGTTGCAGTTTAATATTCTGTGGTGTCGGTACCATATTAATGTCGGTGGTACCCTAGGCAATATGAGGTGCTCACCACTCACGTGACGTGGGCCCCACTCCAAGTAAAAAACAGTCGGTGATCGTATCAATAGTTAGTTATACAAATATTATTTAATATTATTAAGATATTTATATTTATGTATTGAATAAGCTCATTTAATGCTGCCCATAGACAAATTTCTTACTGGTTTTCTATGTTTTTCCTTCTCCTGTCAAAGTGTGCATTATACGCAAGCATCACACAATGATCTTAAAAGCATTTTTTGTTTTGTATAAATTATTTTCATGATTGTTCGTATGTTTCAATTAAAAATAAATTTTATACTTAAAATATTTATTTGATTTTAGAATTTTAATTGTAATATAGTTTTAAATTTAAATATGCTTTATTCTTAGAATATACTTATATTCTATTTTTAGTGTTTACTTTTTTTTTCTGTAGAATCTTACACAATAGTGAAATAATGTTTTTAGAGAAATAATGATCATTTTAAAACAAAATTCGAATGATTGATTTTTTTCTATAATCTTTACACATTAATAATAAAATATCTAAGTTTCATTTGTAAAAATTACTTCTACTTTTAGTTAATTTTTAGGTTTTTACAAGAATAATACAAAAATTATTTTATTTTAAATTATATTTACAGATGGGAATCGCATCCGTAGTTTTTTTTTTTTATTAAATGTCATGTATATGTAAAGTTTGGTATTGTTTTATTAGTGTTGATACTATTTTATCTAACTTTAATATAAAAATAAATGTAATTATTTTTTTCCTTGGTTCGTGCCGTTTTTATAGATTAGAAGTCATTCTATCTTGCAAATGATAAGAACTTGTTCTTAAGAAATGACAGGTCTTCAAACAAGTTATGTATAATGCGTAATTTTTTTATGACATAGTTGTTTGAAGTTAAATAAACCTACAAAGAAAAAAAGTTTATCAGAGATTAACCAAAAAATTACATGTTAGGCATGGAGGAATATGACATGAATTGGTGCAAAAATTTTGAGTGTACAATTGCAATTGATTGGAAACGTCACCAAACAAGAATTTTCACGCAAATAGCACAACTTCCATTTATGTTTTCTCTAGAAAAGAAATTGTAAGTTTTATTTATGTAAATAAGACATTTTTTTATTGTGATAGGTTTGAATTCCATTCTTTAAAACTCGAATTCTGAACATATTTTTTTACTATCATATTTGGACTTTTATTTTTTTTAATCATATACATAAAAATTTCTTAAATAGTTAAGGTTAAGTTTTGATTATCTGATTCATTATGTCTTGTTGGTCTTCTTAATTAATGTAGTGTCATCAGTGTTGTCGGTCTTCTTGAATTGTACTTGTACAAGGTACTCTAACACTCATTGTACCCTCCCAGATCAAGGATGTCGGCATTTGGTTGACGTCTTAGTAAATGCCATTTGATGGTCTAAGATATAGAAAGATATCCTTAGAAAGCCAAGGTTGCGACAAGGTACCAAGTGATGGTTCAAGTCGTAGAAGTAAGTCGTCCAAAGGCCGATGTCATAGCAAAAAGTCAAGCAATAAACTATTTTGCGGAAGGATGTCTCGAGATGGCCGAGAACATTCCAAAAGAACAATATATGGAAAATACTCGAGGAAATATAAGAGGATTTCAATAACAAAATATTATGGGATATTGCCATTATTTTTTAGATTATTGATAAAAGATATAATTATCTATATCTACATAATTGAAACCGAATTGCTTATAAATAAAAATGTTACTCCCACGATCAAGGAACAAACTATTTTGACCTGAGTGTTATTTGCAAACATTGAGATATTTCTTTACTTTTATTTTCGGTTTAAGATTCGTTCACACCTTTACCAGAACAAGTACAAATTATGTTTGTAATAAATGAAGATGAAAATATTTCAACTACCTTACATGGACCATCTATTTATATTATTTTTAATGGGCTTTTATTTTTTGATAGATGTAATTTTGAGAGTATCATTCAATAATTTTCATTTAAGAAGTAATCTAAGGCTTATGGTTGTAATATTGATGTTTGATCGACTTGTTGACACTGATTTTCAAATCTTGACAACATACTTGGTTAAGCAAGCGTGTGTTCACATGTAATTGTGGTGATATACCCATGGCGACAATTTTGCCATTCCTGACTTGTAGTTTATTGTTCGACACTGACATGTTTCAAAAGGTTGAACCGTAAGAAAAAAAAGGTTAAAAATTCAATTCTTCCAAGAATTAACGAAATAAAAGTGTGTTATTTACATAAATAAATCTTACATTGTGTAACACCCTATTTAATTAATAACGCTAATTAAAGGAATGTCACGCAGAATAGTATTAGAAACAAAGTCCTGAAGTATAGACACTACTCCTCACGATTATCCAAGAGAAAATCCGAATAAGAAAATGGCACACTACGATGCCATAACAAAGTATAAAATATAAATCAACAACATTTAGAATTTTAAGCCTAAAGACCAGCGGTACACGAGCCATAGCCCTAAAGGAAAGTCTAAGTAAACTCAGATCCAGTCTAAGCAGACTATGCAGCGAAACCTCTATCACCTTGATGATTACGGGGAGTTCTCACCTCTGCTCACATCAACAAGTTGATGATCATTGCAAAAGAAAAGACCACACCACAGAACATACAACAAACAATAGAAGGGTAAGCTAAAGCCAAAATTAGTTTTATCATGCAATCAGATATACTTTCACAGTCCAATATACATACATCATCCAAGCATGGTATGACCTCCCAATCAATACACTAAGACTCGACTCGACTCATTCGGATACATATAATCTGGTTGGATTCAGCGGATGCTCGCACTTGTGGTGGATACCTCTGCTCACCCCCGAGCTATGTGTTACAAGTGTTACAAGTGTTACAATGAATCAATTCCCTCACACACAAGGTTAACCCTTAATGAATTTCAGGCCTCCTACTACTCTCACCACAGGAGTCAGTCCGCTTTAAGTGAGACTAATTGACTCCTTAGAGTGTCAGGATAAAATCTTTACCTTGAATCCTTACCAAATTATATAGATGGGGCACTACCATGGACACCCACTAACAGGAGCCATGGAATTACGTCCCGACCACTGAAGCACGACCCTAAAATCCCACATAGAGATTTCAAGGAATTACGCACTGACCACAGATCAATCATGTTCAATCAATCAAGTAATGTTTACCATACACAATATCTCATGCCAACATTTACAACCCATTCTCATTCATAACCAAATGTTGAATCCATACCAACTCATCCTTCCGAAACAGTGAATATATATTTGTATTTCATATCAATACCATGTCTCCTTGATACCAACCATCTCATTTAAATCACATGCCAAGTTCATACCAAACCCATCATCCAAAATCCATAAATCACATCACTCATGAATAATCATTTATCACATGCTTTTAATATAACAATTATATTCAAGCCAGTAATAACCATACAAGACCAGAGAAACAACCAAACTACAAAGATCTTGCGATAAAAGCTGCTCTCAGTACAGAGATCTAATTCAAGATCGGACCGGTCAAAGTCAAAAGCTATGTGTTAAGGATCAGCTGTTAAAATATCAGCTTGATCCAACGATTAACGAAGTAGTAACTTTCATTTTACGAAAAGTGTGCAATGTTGTCAACAACACAAATTCAGTGACCTTGCGATAAAAACTGCTCTCACTACAGGCTCCAATTAAAGATCCGACCGGTCAAAGTCAATAATTATGTGTTAAGGATCAGCTGTTAAAATATCAGCTCGATCCAACAGTTGACGAAGTAGTAACTTTCATTTTACGAAAAGTGTGCAGTGCAAAAAAAGAGTAGCGCCACATCAATCAAACATACTTGTACACCATACATTTTTATTCGACTCACAACCTGATTCAAGCATCACAACCATACAACAGACCAAAAATCGGCAAAATAACTTTAAAAACATAAACCCTAGCTTCCCTTACTTGGAAAGAGCTAGTCAAAACGACCCCGACCCTTAAGTGAATGAGCAAGACAACTCCAAGAGCATATTTAAGAGCTAAAAATCTCAATACAGAGGAAGCATGAGATTATTACGAGGAACCCTAACGGCAAGCATGAAGATTAAATTAAAAGAGAAGAGTATGCATCAGAAGTAACTTACATGAGTGAAAGAAATGGGTTGAACTCAGTTGAACCCCAAACCCTAGCAGAGGAACGTTACTGTTCTAAGAGAAAGGAGACTATTTTTCTGAAAGTGAGAAGAATGAAAGTGTTTCAGCTGGTTTAGGGGCTTTGGTTCCTTATGAGCCAACCCTAGGCCCAACTTATTTGGGGCAGTCATTTAAAATAAAGGTAGTAAAGTAAGTGGGCCTTACACATTGTGTTAGGGAAAAACAATCAGAGCATGCTATTTGTATTATGAAAAATTCTACCAAACAAATATTATGTTGGTATAGTGCTTGCGAAGAAATTATGATTTTGTAAAAATAGTAAAATTTAGTAGTCCAAGTCATAGTCTAGTCACCATTTGTAACTTATTTTGGAGGGGATTAGTAAGGTGGAAGTGCATCTCCTTATCACAATATTTGTAATATCATAAAGGGAACCAGGTCCATACGTATGTTGAACAACAATGTTGTATTTTATTATATAATAATTTATGATTCTATGATAATATATATATACCTGATTATAATATAATTATGAAAATGGACGTTCAACAAACCCTCTTACTCATATAGTTGGTTGTAGTTTGGTTCTCCTACAGGGAAATAGTTGATGCACGTTACAAAAAGAAAGTGTGCATTTTTTTTTTCTTAAGCAAGTTTCAATGGAGGACGAAGAATTTGCACTCTTAGATCTCAATGTTGTTGAAACACATGCATTTGCCTGAAGCTATAATTTGGAACAAAAGTGGTGGAATATGCTACCAAGAAACTATGATTAATGCCTCTGCTTCACTATGGTAGAGAGGCTTTGGTGGGGTACTTATTGAAAACTACAAAGCTATGCAAACACTAGAAACAAAAGTACATGGAGTGTTTATATTTTAATAGGTACTCTTGAATTTTTTAAGGATTTTAAGTTTTTTATGTCGACCATTTAAGTTTTTTTTTTTTTTTTTTCACGTGAAGTCAAAGTGTTTTTACCTTTAGTTCTGTCTATGTTTTTATTTTTTTCTTTTCTATATTTAATTAAAGTTAGTGTATCTTGTGAGTAGTAAAAATCTTCCCCACTTCCAAGTATTTTGGAAATATAGTAATAAATGAGATCAAATTGTCTATCATAATAACACTACCAAATCATCTAATTAAGTAATTTAAATTAAGTAAAACACGATATGAGATCCAAAAGATATATAACCAGAATAATAAAATGACAAGTGGTTGAATTTAAAATTACATTAAAAAACCTCTGCAAATTAAGTTAATTTTCTTTTCTTTTTAATTTTTCTGTCTTAAGAATGGTTTTGAAAAATTGGTGTAACTCCTTGATGAAAATGAAAATGACATGAATGTCTATGTTAGGTTTTGATATATAAAACCTTTGAGTCAAAAGGAAAGTCACCAAAATATTATGTCATGCAACCAACCATGATTTCATTGAACATGACTTGGGTTTATTTGGAAGTTAAATTTCAAATAGATGTGACTTGTAGGGCAAGCAAAAAGTTGAATGGTGACTAGAGAGTAGGTATGAGAAAAAGAAAAAAAAAAATCTAAGTTAAAATTTCAAAGTGTTTGTTTACATTCCACACAGCATGGTGTATATCTAAAGTGATCACCAACCCAACTTTTGAATAAAAATTTGCATAGCGTGGTTGGTAATCGTCTACTTCTCATTCTCTCTTCTTCTTCTTCATGTTTGATACCAACCGCTGAGTGCTACGTTTTACTACTACAACCAACAACAAAACTCCACTTCATGCACAAATCTTCATTTTATATATAAGACTTTTCATCTTCTCATTATCTTGCTGCTGTTTTTGTATTTTTCCCGTATTTATTGCAAAAGTCAGAGTCATATGTTAATAAATTCAATTTATAATTCTTTATTCAGCTCTCAATGAAGAAATCCTTATCAATACCAATAATCAACTTAAAGTAACATTAAGGAGTTCTATCGTTTAGAGAGTAACTATTAAGACTTCCAATGAAAGTTTAATATTAAATAAAAATAAAAAACATGAGTAGTATATAAATAGAAAGATGAATAAACTTATTACTTTAAGATTTTGGGTTGAAAATAATATTAACAATTCAATGAAATATCATACATGGTGAATTCAACTTTAAGAGTTATAAGACTATAGAAAAGAAAAAACTCATACATAATGTGATGAATATAACATATCTTAAAACTAAATTGTTAAATTTTAATATTAATACATTCGCATGATAAATACTATTTTCATCATTTCAATAATTTTTAAATTAAAATATAAATAAAAATTATACAAGTATGAGTTGTTGCACGACTTTATAATTATAGCAAAATTACACGTAAATATAATATGATTCGTTAAAAAGTGATGCAAATTTTATTTTTGAAACTAATATACCTAGAACGAGACAATCCATTTAAAATAGAATACGACTTTATATACGTTTTTTTGTCTATCTAAAATAAAAACTATTTTATTTTTAGAGTTACATCCAAAAGTTAAATAAAGAAAATTGAAGGCTAGATATGAGAGAATTTTTCGCAAAGCAGAGAAATCTTACTTGTTTAAAAAGGCAAGTTTTGGTACTATTCTCGGTCTCTAATTTATTTGAGATAATTAAAAACAAATAAAGTATCTAAGAACTGTGTTTGGAATTGTGGGTGTTATTTTAGTAAGACTTTTAATGTTGTGAAATTGCGGGCCATGGGTTTAGAGGAATGTCACAGGGCCCAATCAATGTCACAGGGCCGTTTTCATAGGCCAACCAAGAACACTAAAGATTTGTTGTCGGACTTTTCTTAGGTCAAACTACAAATCAATATTCTTCTAAAGGCTTTTGCTCCGGCACCCCATCATTATTAAATGCACCCAATACTAACCAAAAAAAGATATAAGATACTCTTTCTCGTTGCACCAATCACCACTAGCACTGTAGCTTCTGTCATTGCCAACACTACAGAGAAAGAAGAAGAGAGAATGCATAATGAAGAAAAGGTCATTTTGTATGTTCTAGAAAGTTTATTGTAGAAAACTCATACCGAAGGGTATTTTATTATGAAAATTTTGTTTTTGGAAGATTTTATACAATAGATAATCCAAAAATACCTTTTCAAAAAGGTAAAATGTCATTTTCAAATTTCACTTAAATTGTGCATCCCTCCACGACTTCACCTTTAACACACCTTAAAATAGTTGTTTAACTGAAGCATTCTCTCTTACATAACTTTACTATAAGTCCGATTAAAAAAAGAAAACTGGATTAAACTAATCAAAGTCAAGATTATAATTTATATCACATAACTTCTTCAGTAGCACTAAAGTATGATCGGCCAGAGAAGATTTTATTTTGGGAATTCAAAAGTTGTGCAGTCAAAGCACTATTTATTTACAATAAAGTCGTAGACACAACTTTGCAACAGTGGCAATGTTTTTAAAAGTTATACATGAATCTTGTAAATTTTCCGTGGCTATGGTGTAGCTTCGTCATGGATTAATTAATTCTTACATAATTCATAAACTGTAGTTGAGAGCATGTGATTTTTGTAATGAACTGCAAAAACAAAGAATAGTGAAAAAGATTTATACCAGTGTCATTCACCTCTGTGATCTGTGATGGTGATGGCACTGAATGATTATAAGCAAAGAAGATGTTGAAGAAATCTACAATTTTTGTGCACACACACACACACCATAACTAGAGCACAGCCAAAGGCATTGACCGATCAAAGCTCCCCCGAATCGATCTCTCCCTCCTTCTTCCCATTTTCTTCTTCTTCCTCTTCAACTCCACAACTTCTTCTCCCTCTGCCACGTGTCCCACCCTCTCCGCGCCGCCGCTAACCAGCACCCTCGTAATCCCAACGTAACCCAACGCCTCCGCGATCTGCAGCGCCGTCACGCCCTTGTTCGTCCTCGCCTCAACATCCGCCCCCTTCTTCACCAGCACCTCCGCCACGTCAGCATGCCCGGACTCCACGGCACAGTGCAGCGCACTGTACCCCTCCTCATCCCTCGCGTCCACGTCGCTGCCTCTCTCCAACAAAACCCTCACAGCCTCCACCCTCCCCTTGAAACACGCCCTGTGCAGCGCCGTCCAACCGTGCTGGTCCCTTCCGTTCACCACCGCGCCGCCCTCGATCAGCCGCTGGATGTTCCTCACCTCCCCCCTCCTCGCCGCCGCGCACAGCCCGTCCCCGAGCCCCAGCGCGTCGAACACGCCCGCATGCCCGTTCTCCGCCGCCACGTCGTACGCAGTCCTGCCCGCGAAGTTCCTCACGTCCTTGTTCGCCCCTTTCTTAAGCAACAGCTTCACCATCTCCTCGTCCCCCACACCCGCCGCCACGTGCAGACACGTGTCACCCTCTCGCGAGTCGCGAACGTCGGTTCGCGCGTCGTTCGCCAGCAACATCCTCACGAAATCTCTCTCGCCATGCTTCACTGCAAGGTGGAGCGCGGTTTCGCCGTCCTTGGTCAACGAGTCAACGTTCGCGCCTTTGAGTAACAGCAGCCGAAGAACCTCCACGTGCCCTTCTCTCGCCGACAAATGAATCGCTCCCAACGACGACGTTTCCGTTCTCTCCGTGGCGGCCTTGTGAGCTAACAGAAGCTCAACGGTTAGTTCTTCTCCCAAAGAGCAGGCCTTTTCCAGAGGGGTCATGCCGGAACGATCTTTTGCTTCGATGTCTGCGTTGAACTCGAGGAGTAATTGAACAAGGTCGGGTCTGCTCTTGGAAATCGCCACGTGGAGGAGCGTGTCGCCGTTTGAGTCAACCGAGTCAACGGCTTTCCATGAAGCTTCACTGTGTTCGAGAGCTTCTCTGATTTCGTCAATGGAGCCGTGGTGGACTAGCTGCGCGAGAATGAGCGAGCCGACGAAGATGATCTTGATGCCGCTGTCGATGAAGACTTGTTTCTTCTTGGCCGTGAACCAGTCGGAGGGGACGGACTCGAACATGGAGGAGGGTTCTTTGATGGTGGCGCCGGGAACCACGACGCTGTGGAGGAGGAAGGAGTCTTCGGAGTGAGGGAAGGAGTGAGGGAGAGTGGAGCCTTGTGGGAGATGGTAGAGGATTTCTACGGTTACCGAGGCTAGTGGGGATATGATCCCAGATTGAGGCTTCACAGTGTAACGCGTTTTGATCAACGGTTGAAGCCTGAACGCCACCGGCATCGTGTACATAACATTGCGTAAGGTGATTTTGCCGTGGCATTTTTGGCCTGGCTCCATCCTTATTGACACAGTGTTCGTGGGTTCTACTTTTATTAGCCTGTCCATGCTTCTTTTTCTCACTTCTCACTCACTCACTCACTCTCTCTGATCAGTGTTCTGAAGGAGAAGGAAAAGCCATGAAAAGGAGGTGAAGGATTTTGAGGAAGGTGTAACAGGAAACAGAGGGTATATGTATATATGCTACATGCATGGATTATGTATGTATATGTATGAAGGGCCGGCTTAAATTACTGAGAAAGTGCCAAGTGGTGCTGTAAAAAACAATGGTGACTTGTTCTATTCGGCGTCTCTATTCAGCAACTCACAGTTGTGCAAGTTAAAAGCCTGATAACCGATCTCTGTCTTCTTTCTGCATGTCATTGTCATTGTAAAGGCCAATTTGTTGTTAAATGGTGACTTTTGTTTTTTAATTATGAATCCTGACGTATGGTGATAGTATTATATATGGATGTTTGTTGCCACAAGAATGAGTATAAAATTGTAATGCTGCTAGATGCTTTTTCATTGTTTTCTATTTTATTTTCCCTCCTTGTTTTCTGTGTATTCTGAGAAAGTTGCGTTTCCAAATACTATATTATTACATCTGTTACTTCATTATTGGGTTTGGCCGTTTGGAAAAACATTCCGGTGTGATGAACGAGATGTAAATTTTATACGTTTAAGTCTGAGTGATCAAGGTGGGTTTTGTGGCCTTTTTGTTTACTTCGCCACCTAATAAGGTCGCATAGTTTATCCATTAAATACTGTAATGTTGCTTTCTTCTCTTAGTGCTACTTGATGTTTTTTGCCTTTTACTTTGATGGCTCAGCAGCCTAAATCTGATTCCTTGTTACCATTTCAAATCACACCCTCGTTAATAGCAATTTCAAAATTTGGCTAGGTAGCCTAAATGTGCTTTAAGAGATCAATTTTGATAGAACACATGCAGATCAGTGCTTACTTTAGTATATATTTCACAACACTGTTTTCTGCAGGCATCAACACACACTTTGGTTGGTATATTATCCTACAAAACAATGTTTTCCCCTTCATCTTTTTGAATGGTTAAGGTCATTAGATAATTTTTTATGTCTTTTTTTTTCAAATATAGTTTATGACTCACTTTCAACAACTGGGAACATGTTGAAAAGTCACATAAGATTTAATAGTTTATCTATTGTCTTTCTCAAAAGGTAGTTTTAACTTTTGGCTCCACCACGGTCGCTCTCTATTAACTGGAAACTGCAAAATCCATTCATTGTTATGAGAGTGAGAGTAATACTGTGTGTAGCTGTGTTGGTTTGATTAGTAGTGCTTGTTTTGACGTAATGTATTATGGTGAATGGCAACAAAACGCTATAAGAAACAAAGATTATATCTTCTTGTCGAGGAAAATACATGAAAAATAAAATATTCTTGGGGAACTAAATTATGTCCTAACAACGGGATAAACAATAACCTTAATGGACAGACCAAAAATGGGTAAACATATATGTAACAAGGAGGAAGAAAAAACAACGACCAGCATGTATGGAACATTTCTCCAAGGAACTTACACACCACTTATTTTTATTTTTTTATAAAAATAAAATTATTAGTTTAATTTTGAATTCTTACTTGAAGATTTACATCAGTGGGACATGGTTAGACGTAAGATGGTTCCTTTTACATATGATGTCTACACATGAAACGTAAATTTACATCTAATTCTCCATAACACATGTAAATTTGCATATGATGTGTAGGCATCAGACAGAAAAAGTCTTATTTTACATTAGACCGTGGCCAACTAATGTAATTTTTTTTTGTTATAATCCCTCCCTTAATTTTTCATTCTCACGATCCCCTCCCACAAAACACAACAATGACGCTCCTACAAACAGAACCTAGCAAAGGTGCTAGCAAACCCCTCCCTCCCTCCTGCTTTCTTCACTTTAATGCAGGTACTCCAATGGATGTTGGGTGGGGTTTGTAATGTGGTAGCCAGGGCGTTGAAAGTGCAATGGCGGCTCTCGAATCTATGTCTCGCCTAGAACAGACAAAAAAGGCAAAAAATAATAGACATAAAAAGCCTTTTTTTTTTTGTGTTATTGCTTATTTGTGTTGAATCCGTCTTAGTCCAATGTTACTTTACATCTTTACCAACTTTAAATTTCAGCTTTACACGTTGTAGCTCTCACTAATTCCATAGGTTTGCTTATTTAGTATTTTATTAGTTTTACTCACTTGTGTTTTGTTATTTTCCATATTTCTAGTTTAATAGACTTCTCTTTTGCAATTGTCAGCTCAATGTGATGTTGTGTTTTATTCATTTAGTTTCCATTTCAATTTATGGTGTATTAGTCTTAAGTTTTAATCACAAGGATCTAGCTAGTTTTGTTTTTATAGTGTTGTTGAACTTTTTACTTTATCAAGAGTCACAATTTGTTAATTTTCATAGCACTAGTTACGCCAATTAGTTTGTTTTAATTGTTATCATTCATCTGTTAGTATTGTGCAATATAATGTTTACATTGAAAATAAACAAGGGGGTATGAATTGGTTTGTTTAATAAAAATTGATACTTTAAAATTTTCTCCAAATTTTTTTGCTCAATTAAAGCTTTTTCTCTTGTTTTAATAACTTCGGTAAGGTAAAAAGAGTTGGAAAAGAGAAAATTCGTTACACAAATATTTTTATACTGGCTTGGATCAAAAGATCATATGTCTAGTTGTTAATCTCTCTAAAGAGATATTAACTCAACACTAAAATTAAACCATACTTACAATCACAAAAGAAAGGTTTTAGGGTTTAGAGAACACCTCTCTTGAAGACACAAGAGATGAAAGATACCTTCCTTGAATAACACAAGGAATGAAACACCTCATTTGAGTCACACAAAAGATGAACGACTTCTCCTTGCAACAGCAGCAACACTCAATCTCTCGAAAACTCACTTGGTGAAAGTTATTCTTTTATCCACACTAGGTTTTTCAAAGCCTCTTTTCATAAACATAAAGAGTTTCTTTTGCAATCACAATACTAAACCTTTGAATCAAAAGTTAATTTTCAAAATAGGTTTTATCAAACATATATATACTTTCTCTTTTAAAAATTAGGTCAAGAACCTAAAGACTTTTCTCTTTCAAAGTCTCTTGAATAATTGATTATTCAAGAGAAAATCGATTATCATAGAAGTTTTTCTGAAAATATTTTCTCGTTGTATAATCGATAACTAGGAGTGAATAATTGATTATTACAATCTTTTTTGAAAATCTTGATTTCATTTGTATAATTGATTGTCATTAGTGTTAATAGATTATCACGGAACTTTTATGAAAAATAAAATCTTCCCTGTACTAGAAGATGAAAAATTGTCGGTGAGGATATTGGAAAGCTTTATGATTTTCTTGCTCAGTTTAATATATTTTTCTATATGAAGACGAAGCAGCTGAACAAATGAAGTTTTGTTTTTTAAGCTAAAAATTAGGTGGATCTCTGCATTAGTAGAATCCCCTTCAATCTAAAATGGGTGACAGAAATTGCTCCAATCTCTTCAGGCATAAGAGTTCCCCTGTTGGATTTTTCTCCATTGAAAATGGTATGCATTTTCTCTTGTTTGCTACTGTTTTTTTATAGTCTATGTTAATCAAGAATCAAACTAACATAGTTATATGATTTTAACAAATTTCATCCAATAATGAATATTTGTGTGAGAGAACCATGATATTACTTATGTGTGTTATTTCTCGTAAAAGGTAAGCACCTGATCCAAGGACTTGGTGCTGGCATCATTCCCAGCATTTTGGACGTTAATATCCTAGATGAAGTTTTTGAGGTAGCTCTTAACACTAATACCTTGGCATTCAATTTTCAATCTTAATCCAAAAACTTGATACTTCCTTTCATACAGACCAATTTTGCTTTGAATGCATTAGAATATGAAGAAGGCACTACTATATTTTTTTTATATTTCATGAGATTTTTCTTGCAATTTGTTATAAAATTTTGCAAGAAAACCCATTTTTTGTGCCATTTTTTCAAAGAGTATTAATTGACAAACAATTTCTTTGTGAATAATTATATTTTACAAAATTATAAAATATACAAGTACTTCTTAAAAAATTTTCTTTGAAAATTGTTGTCAAAATATTTTTGTAAAAAAAAAAATAATTGCAAATTATTTTCATAACAACATTTGTGAGTATTTCTTACGAAAAAACTTTAAAAAAACAAAAATTGACAAAAAATATGTATTTTTTAGTAGTGAGGACAATCCTTTATATATGTGTGATTTCTTTTGTAGTTATACTAAATTATGTACTCATTTTTATTGTATGAATGACAATAATTAAATATATAAATTTTGAGTGCGTTATTTTGACTTTTCAATTTTTTTTTTGTCAATATTCATCGGTACATTAACAGAAATAATAGAGAAATCTGTCACTACACTATTTTTTAGTTTAAACAACTTTAAAATGTTGCCTAAAGTTAAAAAAAAATATCATGGCTTTAATTTTAGACAACGGTTATACCACGATTTTTCAGTCGTGGAGTATGCAATCATGACCATTGCCTAAAGTTAACAGTTTTTTTCCTAAGGTAACAAAAGTTTTGAAAATCATTGCTTTAGAAGAAAATAATGACCACACTTTTTATCTAACATGTTATTTAATAATTTTATGCAACACATTTTAAAATGTTGTGTATTCTTTAGGCAATGATAATTTAATTAACGTGATCTCGGCTCTTATAATAATTATTGGATTGAGCGTCTACCACTAAGCCAAAAATTATAGTCAATTATTAAGGTGTAACACTTTCTACTTAAGATTGTAGGAACCAAAGTGCCATGATTTGATTTTGACTTGATCTACCACAAGACTATTGATGCACTTTACAATAATTTAATTATTATTGTGTCACAAAATGGTAATTTAAAAATATTTAAAGTTAAATTACCATAGTTTTAAAGAAGTGGTCTACACTATCTACATTTTAACAACGTTTGTTTATAACTATCAATATTTTCTAATGTATTGCTAAATAAATAGACAACAATTTTTGTAATTTTTGTATTCTCTCTAGGTTTAAAACAAATAAAATTCACTGTATAATCAACAATAAAAAATTGTGACTTATTCTTATTTTACACAATAAGAAGATTTATAATTTGCAATTGAGAAAAGGAAAAAATATAATAAAGTGGCCATAATTTTTTTAGTCCATATTTTTTTATGTACAATATTTTAGAAAATGTTGTATAAGCAAAAATGTAATATTTAGTAGTTTTAAATCATGCTTATATATTTGTAGCACTTTTTTTATATTTAAGCAATAATTTAATATATGTAGATTAGTCTGGTGTGATCTAAGTAAAAGATGATGCGGTGCATGTCCAGAAAAAGGTGAGACTTCACTGAAGTGTTCAGCCCATAAGAATAATATCCATCCCATAATCATCATCCATAACGAAATCTCAACCCTCCTATAAGTAATATTAAAATCTCCTTATTTATTTCTTGTCTTAATGGAACATGGGAGTAGTATAGTTACGAAGTCGGTGTATAAAAGATGCAAAAGATCAACAAAACCTACTGGAACACTTCCCAACATTCTTGTTCTTTGTCAGAGTTTTCATATTTTCCGAAATTTATTTTACAAAACTTCTTAAGTGCTTTTTATTTATTTTACAAAATCTTAGCAAATAGGAAAAAAAATCCTAATATTACGAGTAAACCTAACTCGTGCACAAAGTTACCGGAAGCTTCATCGGCTTCACCACGGCAAATAGAAATAATATAAATGAAGAACATAGAGAGACTTTGCGTGTAAGAAGATCAAAAAAGTACTTTACATTGGAGCAAATTAGTTTCCGACAACGACCAAGATTCAAGGCCATACAAGATCCACACACACCCTCGACTCCAAAGGGTTTTCCGTCACAGTTTCTTTGGATTTCTTCTGCACAAAGCCTTCATCTTTCAGTGTTGTTTTTGCAGCAACAGCACAAGATGATGAAGTTATGGTAAAATTGGGAGGAGGGTATGCTGCTAACAGAGTTGCAGCATCCCACTCGTGATTCCGAACGAGCTCTGAAAAGAGAAGCACCAGCGAAGCCATTCAGATTCAAGATCCAGATATGAATGTCTTTGTTCAAGTTCAAATTGATTTTGATGGGTCTGAGATCGAGAAAGATGTGAAAAAGCTTTATAAACAGAGTCACTCATCTTTTTTCTGTTGGCTCTGGTTTTATGTGACTCGGTTTCGGAAAACCCAAACATAAAACAGTGGTTTGTTCTGTTCCGCTGTGTCTTGCCGCTGATTTATCTCTCTTTATATGTATAAATAAATTCTAAATTAATTAATTAATTGAACTATATTTGATTTTAATGTATAATCAACGAGATAAAAATATATGTTTTACAGTTAATTATTACATTCATGGTTTTGAGGAATGTATTTTAATAGGATTTTAAAAGTGTATGTGTATCGTGTAAATCACTGCGACCGTGGTTTTTGATTTGAATTATGGAAGAATATCTAAAACGTAATACCAAAAGAAAAGGTGTAATAGGTTGCGTTGTATGACGCTAAAACGAGTGACTGGCCTAAACTACAATCCAACAAAACCACTAATGTTTTTTTGGCGGTTCTTGTGGGCAAAAAGTCAAGCCCACTGCCCCAACTCTAATCTTCTGTTTGATTATGGGAAAAGAAACACACGAAAATAATTGTAAATAAAAAATAAGTTGGGGGAAAATATATAAAAAATAAGATTAAGTATTTTGCCATTTGAATTAATGTTTTTAATGGTGCGATCATGTTAAAAAAATCAAAAAAAAAATTAGAATTAAAAAAACTTAAGATAAAGCTCAAAAAAGTGTCCCATCTGGGTACCAAATTAATCATCAATAAGAAATGGTATAGATATATAATATACTATGTAAGAAAAGAAGGAAAAAAAGTATATCAAATGAAAATATAGGTGTAATACTGTCTTGTAACTTTAAATATTGTTAATTACACAAATAATTTATTTTAGAAAAATGGAATTACACAATTATTTATACAATTAATTTATTTTGGAATAATAATTAATTGACACCTAAAAATATTAAAGGAACGTTATCTTGTTAGTTTAATAAATTATCATTCATTATAGTTGTTAGAATAAGTATTAATATTTGGATATACTTCCTAATGTAGATATGAATTGTACTAGTTTTGTATCTAAGATTCCAGTGTATTGTACATATGAATTGTGCCTTGTATAAGATTCTAGCGTAGTCTTTTTGATATTTCGTTTTTTCATTGTATAATATTTCTATCATTATAGATAGAAGATTATAAAAGAGGTCTTTCAAGTTCTATAATATATTTTTCTTTCTTTTTCTAATTTTAAGTTGATATTAGAAAAGGTTTATCCCGTTTCACCGGTCTCAACTAGGGATGTTAAAAAGTTTGTATATGATGGTATCTGTGGATAAAATTTGCATCAGGTAGAAAATAAATACTATAAATGGATACCCGTGGGTAATAGGTACGAATAATTTTTATATCCGCTTGTTAACAGTGCGGGTACGAATATCATAGTATTTGTACCCGTGGATACCCGTATCCGCTATACTTTAATTTAAATTAAAAATATATATAAAAAATGATTAGAAGAGTTTTCACTTTATTTTATTAAGACATGTTATACTTTTTATGTGATATTTGTCTCACTTTTTTATTTTATGATTGTGAAATCTTATAATATCATCGTAGATGCTGCCTCTAACATGCTTGACTCATTTTTTGCTGATATTGTAGCATTCTTTCCAAGAAATGCATGACAAACAAATGCGGTAAATAATTCGATAACATTTCAAGGAACGAAAAATTCTACCATCACCTTCCTAAATGCTTCCAATGCATCAGTTATCTTTGAAGAACATATTGGAGTCACTTTTTATCCGTACAAGTGAATCATATTCATAACTTTTTTCCTCCACATGTTTGAAGGCTAGTATACGACGAGAAAACTGTAAATAAATAATATTCTTTTCTCTTCTAATATAGAAAATATAATATATAACAAATTGTGTAAATATAAAATGCCTACAATACTGTTAAATATATATATATATATATATATATATA
>Ga0214543_1001151_pt1 | contig 49830 bp, 29 predicted proteins | sample CNSS2metaG_FD_160094 | JGI IMG/M metagenome (GOLD analysis project Ga0214543, IMG submission 160094) | Root nodule microbial communities from cowpea collected in UCLA plant growth center, Los Angeles, California, USA - CNSS2 | ecosystem: Host-associated > Plants > Roots > Nodule | place: USA... | reverse complement strand
AACCATTTGTGAGAGTTTCCTCCCTAGGGAGTGAATACTTTTAAGCCTTATCTTGCATAGCAAGTGGCGGCACACATCCACTCATCTTCAAGGTTGCCATGGCTTCTAGCCTAGCCTTGTAGTGGCGTGCTTCTCACATTTTTACCATTTCTTTCCTTTCCATTTTATGTTTTCTTCTTCCTTTAATTGTTCTTGGTTTTCTATGGTTTATGTGCTTTCCATTTCCTTTTTGTTTGAATTAATCCATCATATTCTTCTCTTGAGCTTTGTGAAAGGAACCTTCACATCTAGATAGCTTGCTATCTTAATGTCTAATGGGGATTTCACTTAGCTTTCTTAATCAAATCACACCATATTCAACAATCTTAAAAAGGAACAAGATAATCCTTCATCACACTACCTAGTCATAACCGGCCTTGGCCGGCCAGTTACCCTCTACTATCTCTTCAGGAGGGTCTTCCCTCACCTCGATCACTGTCTCCATCGGAATCCTTCCCACCATAGCCACCGGACTACTACTCTCCTATTCAACACGCCTACCTACACCCCTATCGGACTCCACACTCCCACTACTCGAAGAAGACAATGACACAATATCACTACTACTAGACATACCTTTTTTAAAGATGTCGGAAAAAATAGGGAACTAGTCGGACAAATATAACGCACGCAAGTCTCTGATTACGAATTTCTCACAAATGAGCTAACAAACGCAAACTCTTCGCGAAATCCACATTTATAAGCATGAATTCCAAATCGCCAAAAGTCACAACCCATACCAATCGACACAAAGCACACCAAAGGTCATGAGTATTAGGAACGACGGCGCAAAACCCTTTTTTGATTAGACCCCTGACATCCCCTTACCTGCTACAAACCTTATCCTGTCTTTAGCCTTAACACTATTAATTCATCACAGTTAAAGACTGGGGACTAGTGTACTGCACCTAATGGGCCTAGACGAAATACAACGGACACTTATCACCCTTTACCGACATAATTATATCGACAAAGGCTGGGGGACTGGTGTACTCCACCTAATTAGCCTAAGCTGAATAATAGCAAGCACCACGTACATACTAAGGTACCCGGACTAAACCGCTAAGAAGCGACATTGATAAAAGAAACCGAAAACAACAATAGCGGCCTAAGCCGTTAAAGGGTAGTCGGCTTAGGCCGACAACTCTATAAACAGGACGCTCCAATGAAAGCCATCAGCCCCCAATAATCAAACTAAGGGCCTGGGCCTTAGCCCAGGCCCACCTACGGCCCAAGCAAAGGCACAGCCCATGACGTGGCTAGACGTAATTAATGATCTATAAATATGCATGGACCCCACGAGTTAAAGGTACGCATTCATTACTTCCCTAATCATCTGATTTGACTTTCTGAGAGATTTTGCTGACTTGAGCTTCGGAGTCCCTTCTGCAAGTAACCCCTCCCGGGTCCAAGCAAACATACGCCAACCGGGAAGAGACCTACTGAGGAGATGTCGGACTATGGGTAAGGTGTTACTTGTGCCTAACTTATCTTATTTGTTCTCTGCAGGAACATTTTGTAACTTTGAATATTTCAAATCCACACTTTTAATGACCCAAATTAAACTTCAGTTGCATTAACAAACGTTAGAATATCCAATAATATTTTATGCAACTAAAATCAATTTTTATGCCATTTTTACCTTACGTACTTAATAAATGCAATAATTACAAATCCTAATTAAATCAATCCTTAAGCACAAAACTTCAATTAAATCCCCAAATTTAAACATTATATAAGGACAAACATTTGAACTCATCACAGATGTGAGGTGAGTTGGGAGTAGGGATGTCAACGGTGCAGGTAGGGTACAGGTAGTAGCTCCCCCGTACCCTACCCGTTGGATAAATATTTGCCCCGTACCCGTACCCATATCCGTCGGGTATCCGTTATGCGGGTATCCGTCTATTTTTTTCATATCCGCTGGTAACCACGGGTATCCGCGTGTATTTACAAAAATATTTTAAAAAGCAAATATTTAACCATAGTTAGTGTTTGGATCAACAAGCCCACTCTCTCCGATTGATTCCTGTAAAACAAACAAATAAAAAATCACTAACAATTTATATTGTAGTTTATTTTTGAATGAAATATTAAAGAAATTACTAACTTCATCAATCTCAACATCTTGCAACATTGTATAAAGTTTCATGTTGTCCAATTTTAATCTAGAAGAGCTTGAAAACATAAGAAGTTCTTTAAAAATTTCTAACAATCACTTAATTAAAATATCTAAGTAAAAATGTTAATTTCATTACCTTTCATGTTGGTTCATAACCAATCTTGGAGACACATCAATGCCTCCACAATATCTGGAAGTAATCTACTCTAATCCAATGTGGGGTAAGAATCCAACCACCATTACTGAATGAAGACTCAAAATGATTTTTACTAATATATATATATATATATATATATATATATATATATATGAGGGTATTTTTGTGAATTAAAGTTCAACGGGTACGGGTACAAATACTATGATACCCGTACTCGCCCCATTAACATGTGGGTATCAAAAATACCCGTACCCACGGGTAGCGGGTATCCATTTTTAATATTCATTTCCTACCCGTTGCGGATTTTATCCACGAATATATGCGAGTACGGATTTTTTTGACACCCCTAGTTGGGAGAGTATGCGTATGATGAGTTGTAGTGAAGGTATTAGGATTTGGGTTGTATTCACTTTCTTCTTCCGTTGGCAGACACACAGGTTTTGGACTCTTCTTGGACCACTTTTTCCTTGCCTTTTAGCATGGCATCTGCCTCTACCTTCCTTTTAAGTTGTGAATTCTCTTGTCTTAGCGCCTTAATCTCATTAACATCGCGCTTCTTAAAGTCTGTGAACTCCTGCTGCATTTTGCCCTCCCATTCCAAGATGGCGGTTAGGTCCGACTGGTTTGCCATAGTGACCTTAGATCTTACTTTAGAATCCTTTGAGATGCCCACCCTGTTGCAGGTTGAAACCATCCTCTAAGATTCTCGGATTGTTCTTGCACAAACAATAGTAAAGTATCAGGGAGCATAAATTATATCTTACCCAATCTTTGATTCCCTAGGTCAGATACTCTTCGATTTCATTGGGTATGTCTTCATGTCCTATTGTCGGATTGAATATTTTGGAGGTGACCTATAGAAAAGGTCTCCAACGCTCAAGTCAACAAGAGCTCTCAAAAGTCAAATCTCAATTTTGGTGTTAATGAATTGCGTATCTTTAAGTGTTAGGGTCCACCTGTATTTATAGAGCATTAATCATAGATTACCTAGCTTATGGATCGGGCCTTTATTGAGCTCAATAGGCCTCCTTGTGGTTTGTATGGGCCTAATCAAGGCTCAAATATCATGCTTATTACTTGATTCTAGGGGTTTAGCTATTATTTTCTAAGTTTGAAATAAGCGACCCTTACTCATATGTGATATGCTTAAAGTAGGCAGCTTTAACCGCTATGTGTATATTATTTTCCTATATAGTTAATCAATGATTTATCCAAAATAGGACTATAGGTTGGTGACTAGGACCATGTATCTGTTTATACCGATCATGTTTGCCTAGTATAATACAAAATTTAATAGTTATTTATATATTATTTAAAACTAATATTCTTTGATGTTAATATTTATATTTTATAAGTAATTAAAATATATTAATTACATAAATATTTAACGTTTACTCACAAAAATATTTAAGAATTAAATATTTTTACGAAAATAATTTTTATATTTGTGCGAAGTAATGTATTTGTTTGGTAAATTAAATCTAAATTTTATTTTGACTTTTAAAAATTTATTTATCTATTTAAAAATGATATTGTAAAAAATATATAAGTTGATTAATATAGATTAAAACTACAATAATAATTATAAAATACATTTTGTTTCATATATAATTTTATACAATAAGTTGTAATAAAAGATATCACATAGATTTAATTAGATGTATTTTTAAAAATATATAAAATGAGGGAAAGAACTTATATTTATATAATATATGTAAACTATAACATGTTTAAAATATGCTATTGAATAATCTTATAAGAAAAAATACGTTTATAATATCTTTTGTTATAGGAAAGATAATATAGAAATTCCATACTCACAGTATTGTGACCGTAAAATTTGAATATAAAGAAAATAAAATATGAATATAAATAAATATAACTAATAAAATATTAAAAAAAATCAATAGATTAATGTAGAAGTTTAGATTGAATTTCTAAAAGAATATCATACATAATAACATTTTTAAAATAATAATTTACTTAAGGATTTTCTTTAGGTAAAAAAAAACATATTTGAATATTTATTTTTTGAAACCCTAATATAATAAAAATTAAGTTTTTTCAGGAAAGAAACATAAATAAGATAAGCATTCTAAATTTTCTAAAGATTTATTTTATCTCCAAAAAATATACATTTGTAAAAAAGAAAAACAGCTGCTAATGTATTTTTCAAATCTTAACTTAATTTAAATTTAATCTTTTGTTCCAAATTTTCGACCAAAATTTAAATAAGTTCATTTATATGAGCCCTATGAGCTTGGAAGCCTTCATCGATCTGGGCCAGGAGAAGAGAAGGGGAAAACCCTTTGTTGTAGTGAGAAGCAGCATAAAGCAGAGAAGAAGAGAAAATTGGAATAAAGGTAAGATCTGAACTTTTATTTCATATATCTGAAACTTGTGTTTATAAAACTGTGTGTAAACAGAGGGGAAAACCTATGCTTAAATAGGTTTCCGAAACTAACTAAAGGTGACAACAAACAGTTACCTTGCTAACTGCAAACCCTAATCTAACATCCCCCCTCAAGCTGGACGATGGATGTTTAGAAGGCCAAGCTTGGAGGTGATGGTGTGGTACTGTAGTCGATGAAGGGCCTTGGTGAACCCGTCAGTGAGTTGTTCTTCAGAGCATATGGCAAGAAGATGGAAGAGATTGGCTTGCACTTTTTCACAGACGACATGGCAATTGATGTCAAGGTGCTTAGTGCATTCATGGAAGCTCTGGTTATGGGCAATATGGCGAGGAAATTTGTTGTCGCAGTACATAACAGTTGTATGAGTAGGCTGGATCTGAAGATCACAGAGGAGATATTTCAACCATTGGACTTCACAGGCTGTAGTTGCTAAGGCGCGATACTCTGCTTCAGTAGAGGATCTAGAGACTGTTCCTTGCTTCTTGGATCGCCAGGATACAAGGGAAGAGCCAAGGAAGACGCAAAATCTAGTGGTGGATTTTCTAGTTTCTAGGCATGTGCCTCAGTTTGAGTCACTGAATGCTTTCAGTTGTATATTGTTGTCTGCAAGGAAAAATAAACCCTGTGAAGGATTAGCTGATAACGTTGTCGTTGACGCGATCAAATTAGTACTACTAAACCATAGCAACATCAGTATTGCTAAGATAGTAGTCAACAAAATAGAAAGGGAAAAGTAACCCAAAGTCGTCTCCCAATGAACACGGAATTGATTTTTAACAAATTAGTTCTTATAAAATCTATACGAAAGAGTTAGTCAAATAAACTAATAAAATATAGGAGAATTAAGATAAACAAGAAAGAAATAGAAAAGATAAAAAGAGATAAAAACAATTGTAAAGAAAATAGATTGATTCCATTGCTTTTCCAAAATAGATTCATCATCGGTTATCTAAAGATTATTCCTCAATTAATTATTGTTGTAGATTTATGAATTAATCAATGTAAAGTCTCAATTAATTTGTTGGCGTTTTCACTTTTAACCAAAGTACAGTCTCAATTAAAAGTGAGAACTTTTAGATTATCCACAGTAAATTCAACTAAAGTACAGTCTCAATCAAATTTTACTATACCTAATCATATCTATTCTTTTATCTCCTCACGAAATAAAAAGCTTAATTAATCAAAGTAAAGTCTCAATTAATTGTAGTTAGAGTAAATACCTTTAACCAAAGTAAAGTCTTAATTATTGGTAAAAACTCATTCAATCACATGAAAGTTTCTAAATAAAATCAAAGTAAAGTCTCAATTAAATTTAAAAACCCTTAACTCATATGATCAACATGCATATAGATTTAAAATCATTACTTTTTATGTGATTCAAAGATAAAAGACATAGATGAATGAAAACCTCAACAATATTAAAAAGAACAAAGAAATTATTTCATTCTAACCTCATAATCCATAATAAAATTACAATGGAATCAACCCAAGAAGCTTAGCAATCCATGAAATAAAAAATAAAAAGAAGAATAGAGAGAAGAAAAGAGAGAGAAAGGAAACAAAATTAGGCACCCCTAAGGGTTCCAAAACTCCGAAGTCCCGAACTTTTTTTCTTTTCTTCTACTCCTTGGTCTCTTTATATAGGACTTGGACTGAGCTTCTCGGTTGCTAAAACCTCTCAAATATCTTTTAAAATAAAGATAAAGATAAATATTCAAAGATATTTGGAGAGATCTAAAATAATTGACAAATATAGTTTGGTTAATAATTTATGATATAATTAAATAAATTAATTATTTAAAGATATATAATAAATTATTAACAAATAATATTTGCATTAATTTTCTCAATAAACCATTTTTAATTCCTATAGTCCAAATTTGTTGGAAAATCCAAAAAGATAAATATTTGCACTTAAGTCCCTCTCCTTTGACCAGTCTTTGACCATATTTGAATATTTGACCAGAGTTTAACTAGTTGACCATTTGACTGTCTATTGACAGGATGACACATGGCAGCTCCTCTCCCTCTCCAAAATTAGAGTTTCGCAGATGCTTGTGGTTGTGAATGACGACTGTTGTGCTTACAGGTGAGTGGTGCGCTGCTCTCGTTGCAATGGTGATGACACTTTGTTTTCGCGTTTTCTGCAAGTGAGAGAATGGTGTGGACCACGACGGCTTCGCTCCAGCGGCATTTTTCGGCGTGGCTGCTTTGGCGTTGTAGCGATGGTTGCAAGTTTCACGGTGAAAATGGTGCAGTCCAGATTTGCGTTGATGCTGGGAGAGATGAAGTTGCGCGTTCTTCCTCTTCTCCAGCAACGTGGGTGCTGCGTTTTCAGGTTGGTGGAGTCGCAGGTGCAGGTGATCGCATGGTTTGTTACAGTGGAGGCGCTGCCATGGTCAGAGATGAAAACAGAACTGCAACAAATGCGTGAAAAAGAGGACGCGATTTACGTGGAGATGATGGTGGTTGCGCGTTCGCTCATGGTGGCATGAAGATGGAGGCGTTGCTCCGGCGAGTTGCTGCAGGGACGGTGGTTTGACTGCCGACATGAAATATGGGAGTTAGGGTTTCTGGTTTATGGGAGAGATGGAAGATAATGACGTGGCACCATTCCATTGGTTCTACTTAGTGTGATAGGATAGTGACACGTGGCAACACATGGTTGGATAGTTTCATTAGTGAAGGATTGCCACATGGCATCTTATAAATGGGGCTGAACTTTGAGTGGAAGGAGGTGTGTAGATAGAAATATTAGGGGTGATAGGTTTTTGTGAGACCCATTTGGAAACAGGGGAGTGTATATGTAATTTAGGGGGTGCATAAGTGATTTTTCCAGAACTTGCTAATTTCAGCCTTATTTAAAGGTGATTGTAACTTCAATCAATTTATTTTCCCACTTTGAATGAGCTTAATCTTAACTTCAGCTGCATCAACAAACGTTAAAATATCCAAAAATAATTTATGCAGCTAAAAATCTCTTTTTAACACATTTTTATCACACAAGCTCAAACAGTCTAATTATCAAAATTGTTAATTAAATCACTCTTTAAACACACAAATTCAATTAAATACCTCGAATTAAACACTGAATGAGGGCAAAAATACGCACTCATCATTAGCCTTTATGTACCTTAAGACATGTTGAATAACAACATAGTGAGTTACACTAGGAGCCGCATAAATTGGCTAAGAAGATGAATAGAAAAACAGAGGTCAGGTATAATATTAGTGAGGTATAGAAGCTTCCCTATGAGTCTCCTATAGATAATGGGATATGGTAGAAGATCAGCAGGTTCATAGAAGGCATTTGTATCCTTGAGATAGGATGTTGAGCATGGCTTGCATCCAATCATGCTAGTCAACTTTAAAATGTCGATAGCATACTTGCGTTGGGATAGGTGGATGCCTTTGTGAGATTTGACTACCTCAAACTCAAGGAAATATTTGAGATTTTCGAGATTTTTTATTTTTAAGGCTTGATGTAGGAGTTTCTAGAGAGTCTCCTACTAAAATAACATCATCTACATATACAAGAAGAGCTATAAAAGTGTCAGATTTGTTTTGTGTGAAAAGAGAGTGGTCATATTGAGATTGAGTGAAACCAATAGAGCTTAAGAAAGATGAGATTTTTCAAAACCATTGTCTATTGGTCTGTTTTAAGCCATAAAGGGATTTTCTTAGTCTACACACACGTCCTTGGGTGTTAAGGCTTGATGGAGGAGTCATGTATACTTCTTCATTTAGATCTCCATGGAGAAAGGCGTTATCTACATCTAGTTGGTGTAGATGCCAGTTTTTAGTGGCAGCTAGAGCTAGAAGAAGCCTGATTGTGGTCAATTTCGCAATAGGGGAAAAAGTATCCAAGAAGTCTATTCCTTGAAGTTGAGTGTATCCCTTTGCCACCAGCCTTGCTTTGTGTCTCTCAATGGTTCCATCTGCTTTATGTTTAACTTTATATACCCATTTGCAACCTATGGCAGTTTTTCCACTAGGCAGCTAAGCTAACTCCCAAGTCTTATTGAGTTGTAAAGCTTGAATTTCACTTTCCATTGCCTTGATCCATTCAGGTTGAGTGCAAGCTTCATCATAAGTTGCAGCTCATTAGTAGAAGAAATAACAAGAGTAAAGTTTAGTTGATTTGGAGATAGAGAATGATATGAGAGAATAGTGGATAAAGGATAAGGTGTTTTAAGGGTATTTTTGAAATGGGTAGGGTTGTGATCAGAGTTAGAATAATTGACCTGATGATGGTAGTCCTTGAGGTAATCTGGGATGCGTTTAGCTCTGTCTGACCTTCTGATTTGAGCATGGTCACCATCAGCCTCTATTGTGACCCCTACAGGATCTCTTTGCTCAGCAGTACAAGCAGAATTATGTTCAAAATGTACATTAGAATCAATTTGAGTAATAGAGGTAGTGTTATTTTTAGCATTAATGCAGTCATAAATACTATTGTAAGCAAATTCAACATTATTATCTATGACAGGTTGAGTTTTAGCTTCATTAGTTCTATAAGGAAAGACATTTTCATAAAAAATAACATTTCTGTTTATGAAGATCTCCCTTGTTTCAATATCCAAGATTATGTAATCTTTTACCCCAGTTTTATAACCAATGAAAATACCTTTTCTAACTCTAGAATCAAATTTGGTTCTACTATTCTCCATAGTGGAAGCAAAACAAAGACAACCAAAGACTTTTAAATCAAGTAAGGTAGGGGGATCATCATGAATAATCTCATAAGGACACTTGTTTTTAAGAACAGGAGTGGGCAGTCTATTAATCAAGTGAACAACATGTGCAATAACATAAGTCCAGTAGGCTTTAGGCAAATTAGACTGAAACATCAAACCAGGAGCCACATTTAAAATATGCTGATGTTTTCTCTCCACAGCAACATTTTGCTGTGGAGTCTCCACACAACTTTGTTGATGAGTAATATCATTTTCATTATATAAATCAGGCCCATTATCTTATCTAATGACTTTGATATTTTTCCTATATTGGTTTTTAACATAAGCAACAAAATTTTGTAATAAAGTTCTTGTTTCAGCCTTGGAATGCATCATAAAAGCCATGTATGCCTACTTAGGTCATCAACAATGCTTAAGAAGTATTTGTGACCATGAACAGATATAATAGACATAGGACCCCAAATATCTACATGTATAAGGTAAAAGACAGCATTAGATGTAGTAGAGTTGTGAGAAAAAGGAAGTGTGTGGTGCTTAGCATAATAACATATGTCGCAAACAATTTTATTCAAAGAATGTATGTAAGGAAATCTGATACAGATTTGTTCACTGGTTTTATTTCCACGATGTCCTAGTCTAAAATGCCACAGATCAATATCAGTCTTGATACAATTTAAAGCTAGACTAGAATAAACAAAACCTTTATGTGAAGTAGGAGGTGATTGTGGGTAATAAAGCCCATTGACGAACTTAGCATGCCCAATCATCTTCAAGGTAGAATTGCTTTGTATCTGACAAGTCTTGGTAGAAAAGGTTAGAACATAGTCTAAATCTTTAATCAAGGTTTGGACAAATATCAAATTGAAAGAGAAATCAGGAATATAAAAAACATTAAAGATAGTAAAGTTTTCTGAAAATTGTATTGTTCTAGCAAAATGTGCAGTGACAGTAGAAGAGTTAGGCAACTTTATACATATAGGTTTAATTTTATGGAAAGTAACAAAGTGATCTTTTGTAAAAGTGACATAGTCTGTGGCACCAGTGTCTAAAATACTAGATAGCATGGTTGCTGGTACTAGAATCCTTTCTTTGTACTTGATTTACACTATGCTATGTTTTATCTGTATGCTCAATGATCTGTAGGAGCTTTTGTATATGTTCAGGGCTGAATCCCATAGATTCCTGCTTGACATTCCGATTCCCATTATGTGTAGAGTCCTCCTTGGTATTTAGATTGCACGTAGAATGATATTGGTTACTACTTTCTTTATCTTGATTGGCATGATCTTGTCTCTATTTGATCCAAGGTGGATACCCATGCTTGGAGTAACACTCATCAATGGTTCATCTTATGACAGTAGGAACATTGCTTTCCAGCATTGGGATTTCTTCCTCTCCCTCTGCTCTGTCCTCGCCTACCATTATGACACCCTTGTGGCTTCCAATTATTCTATTCAGATGGTTTCCAACTATTCTGATCTTGCTTTTGATCCTGTTGCTTCCAATTACCTTGTCTATCAACAACATTAACAATGTTCTTAATTTCACTATTATAGCAAGGATTGCCACCAATCTGTCTCCCTTGCTGAATTATGAGAGAAAAAGCACGATTAATGTTGGGAAGAGGTTCCATCAACAATATTTGAGTGCACACAAGGTTGTAACTATCATTTAATCCCTTTAGAAAGCAAATCACATATTTTATCTCCTTGTATTTCACAGAACTCCTGGACAAATCACATTTGCACTGAATATCACAGCTGCAGTGTGGTATAAGTCTTAAAGATTCTAGTTCCTCCCATAAGATTTTCAAATTTGTGAAAAACTGAGTTATATTTCTTTCACCTTGACGAATGAAGTGAATCGCCTGCAATAAATCTGAAATCTTGAAGTAATCCCCCTTGGAAAACCTCTCTTTTAATTCATCCCAAAGAATCTTGGCATTTTCAACATAAATCACACTTTCAGCTATGTATAGAGATAGAGTCTTTATGATCCAAGATAGGACCATCATGTTGCATCTTTCCTATGCATCGTACATAGGGTCCTCTCTTTTAGGAACCTCAATGCTACCATCCACGAATTTTTTATTAATTTTAGAAACAAGACCCCGTTTTAGATTTCTGCTGCAAGAAGAGTAGTTGGTCTCACTGAGGGGTTGGATGACAAGGACAAGCCCTGGATTTTCTCCTGGATGCAGATAGTAAGGACTACATGGATTGAGAACCTGATCTGTTATTTACTTTTGTGCAGAATCTTGATCTTTGCTGAGGTTTGCCATTCTTCAAGATAGCTGAAAGATTGGAAAAGGAGAGAAGATAGCGGAAGCAGGGCAGGTTATGAACCTGCTCTAATGCCATATTCAGTTTGCTGAAGGTGTGAGAGGAGCCCTAGGAGCTTGGAAGCCTCCATCGATCTGGGCCAAGAGAAGAGAAAGGGAGAAACCCTTTGCTACAGTGAGAAGCAGCGTGAAGCAGAGAAGAAGAGAAACTGGGAAGAAATGTAAGATCTGAACTTTTATTTCATATATCTGAAACTTGTGTTTATAAAATTGTGTGTAAATAGATTGGAAAATCTATGCTTAAATAGGTGTCCGAAACTAACGAAAGGTGACCACAAACCGTTACCTTGCTAACTGCGAACCCTAATCTAACAATTTAAATATTTTGAAACACAAATAGTAACCATGACATATGTAAAAATGTTAGTATATTCATTTTAATTGTTAGTTACGAATTTATAATATCACTTATATTAAAAACATAACATATTGTAAATATATTTAAAATTCTAATTGATTAATATATACTTTGATTTCTTTAATGCACTTTTTAAGTGTGTATAGTGATAAATTATTCAATAGACACAATTAACGCTATGCATTATATATTTTTTGTAAAAGTGTGTATATGTTTTCAGGATCGAGTGACAAAAAATTGTTAGTTAAGTGTAAAAGGTGCATTTATCGGATATTTTTCAGCAAAATTGTTCATCGACATAACCTCTGGTAATAAAGTAGGATGGGGTGGAAGAACAAAAGCTTCTCTTGGAGCTCCTAGCCCTCAAATGGGGTCAGGACATTTTCCTTATGGAAATAGTACTCCTTCGGCTTACTTTAGTGAAATGTTCATTGTAGATGCAAAAGGAAAATCTTATAGACAATAACTATCTCAAGCTCATTCCTTCACTGATAAACCTAATGTTTTGGTGTCAAATACTTTGGGTTTGCAGGACCCAGATTTGGTAGCATTCTCCAATTTGGAGGACCCGGTCGCACATGTGGCAATTAATTTGCTTTTCGATTATACTTTATGTTAAGTCAACAAAAACTAATGATTTGGAATAAATTTCTTTTGTATTATTTTCTTTTGTGCCTTAAGATTTAATAATCTTGTTAATCTCTGCTCCTTTTGTAACTTGAAAGTAATTTGGAGAACAAAACTCAATCAATTCATTCGAACTAGACATAATTTATACTATTAAACGGACCAATAAAAATCAAAAGAGTAAGTTTTTTTTTTTCCCATTGCATATTATTGTAATTGTATAATATTAATGAAATGGAGAGATTTGCAAGAAAAACATTTAGAAACGAGTATCATTTGTTAACCCAAAAATATCGTCTAACTTTTGTCTATCATACGTTACTTTACAAAAAGTTTTGAAAGTTTTGAATCATGATTACACCATTCCTCCTTTTTTCGTATGATAAGGAGAAGATTAAAATAGGGAGTTTTGTAAAATATGTTATTAACTCAAGAAATTTATTAATTAGTTTCATTGATTCTTGGAAAACAATATTCAAAAGCACGGGAAAGAAACGAAGAAAGAATAAAATATATATTTCCTTTTGTTCATTACTTATAACTTTCGTTTATATAAATTAACAAACATGATTTTTGTGAGATCTCTAACTGATGCAATATAGTGCTATTTGCATACTTGCAAATTAATTAAAACATTTTTTGGGAAGAGAAATTATATAATTGTGAAAAGGAGTAATTTGAATTTCAAAAATGACAATTATATAGAAAATAAATCCAAGACTTAAAAATGAACCAGAATATAATTGGTAAATCAAATTTAAATGTATTCTCTTTATATTTTTATTCTCTTAATATTTTTTCCAGTTTAACAATCAAGTGATTGTTTCCTCCCTCAGGGAAGAGAGGACTTAATTTATTTTGTTGGAAGTGGCATAAGTTGTTTTTGTTGGGCTGATGAAAATAACATGTCTTGAAAAGTCTCATATCGCCTAGGACAACCAAGGGGTGGGTGTTAGTAACTATATAGTGAGCTTCTCACCCTGAGTCAAAGACACTTCAAGCTTGTATTTGACTTTTCTTATATCTTATACTCTTGTAATAAGAGTATTGTGAGGTTTGGGTTAAATTATTGCTTTGAAGAGTCTGGGTACTCGGGTCAAACGACATGAGAGAGTTGTTTATGTGTTTCTCTGTGTTTATTTTATTTCTCTATTAATAAAGTGATTCTCGGGGTTTTTTCCTAACAGCGGTATCAAGAGTTATGGTTCGCTAGGATTTTTTCTTAGTATGCTTTGTGGTTGCAGTGTAGTTTAATCTTCCACATAAGAAAAGACTAATTCCTTGTTGTTGGAGAGTCATATTTGGTTGTTGAAGTTGCAATGAGAAATTTGATGGAAGGATCATTGTTAGTGTTGTGTTGACGCATTGAATCTACAGTTGGGTTCGTGGAGGTGCAAGGAATGTGAGTCGTGCTGGATTTGTAGTGAAGTTTGTGTGTGGCAAGATGCTCCTGGATCTACAAAGGACGTCGTAGTTGGTGCTCGCATGGCTCTGTGAGTGATGTACGATGGAGATCTAATCTGTGTGAGTCATAGCTTGGGCATGTGCGTGGAGGAAGTGCTCTACGGTTTACAGATCTGCTTCAACAAGAGTCAATTGAGGTGTTATGCTGGTAGTTGTTGCTTCTCCGGCGAGGGAGTCAGACGACACGGTGGCTGTAAACTGCAGATGTTTGATCTATGGCTTTCCGTAATGTTTTATGGTTTTGCATCGTGAGTTGCGGCATGGTTCGAACAAATGGTGTATGGTGTTTATGCACAAGCATTAGCTAATATTTATGCAATGTGTGTAGTGATTATACACGAGCATTGGTTAACATTGATGCAGGGTGCATGGAAATTCTTGGGATGACTTAATTCAAAGTGGAAATTCTTGGAATGGTTTGATTCTAAGTGGAAATTCTTAGGATGGTTTAATTCCAAGTGAAAATTTTTGGGATGGTTTGATTCCACGTGAAAATTCTTGGGATGGTTTGAGCCAAGTGAAAATTCTTGGAATAGTTTAATTCCAAGTGGAAATTCTTAGGATTGTTTGATTCCTGTTAATTTAGAAATGGTGATTGTAACGTCCCTACTGTAAATTACTTAATTAAATAAATAAATAATAATTGAAAATAATACGATGTAATTTTATTATTCCCAAAATGCTGGAAAATTTAAAAATTGTACAACGTGCTAAAAGCTATTTAATAATAGTAGTAAAGTTATTACAATTTTCCAAAATCCAATGAAAATAGCAGTAAACACAAATAAGTTCGTAGCTCAAATCATAAGCTAGCCCCTCTCTCCATCTCAAGCGTCAGCATCATCACCTGTAGTATCATCTACTCTTGTGTGAGAAATTACACGATCATCGCCAAACACAAAAAAAGGGTGAGCTTATAAATAAAATAACATATAAGTTAACAAAAATATAAGCAATACACCCATCTAACTCATCCTAGTTAGTTCTTGTCCAAGACCTTAATCCCCAAGGCTTTTCAACCTTCACAACTCAAATAGTTAGCCTTAGATTTAGGATTTATGATGCTCACACGAACCTGCCCGCTCATGGTCCTGCGTCTATGAACTTTCCCGCTCGTAGTCCTGCTCTATGAACCTCCCCGCTCGTAGTCCTCCTCTACAGACATGCCCTCCCATAGTCCAACACATGTGATCCACCAGCTACGTACCTCCCCGCACGAAGCATCTCTCACGTGTGAGCATAAAACATACGAACCTACCTTGCTCGTATCCCCACACGAGAGTATCAGGATATGAACCTCCCTGCTTATATCATCACGTGTTCATCACCATCCATGAACCTACCCTCTCATGACACAACATCCCCGATCCAAGTATCGCATCATTGCGTGAAAGCAATACACACAAGCCACTAACCGCAACATTATCGCTTGGCACAGCCTAAGCGCTGCCAAGCAAAACCTGCGCATACCACTTGACAGTTCACCCTCATCGCTAGGCTCCAGACAGACCCACTGTTTCAGGGTCTATCGCTTGGCAAATCACACCTTGCCGCTAGGCGCCACGCGATGTAGGGACCTCGCATGTTGGTCCTATCGCCTGGCGCACACACCCGTGCCGCCAGGCGCTATATCAGTAGCAAAAACTCTACTAGATTTTAGCACCCAAAACAGACTGTTTTGTATTCTCCATAATACCTCCTAAGGTATTATCACACTCTCGTTCCCAGTGTTGAACCTTTGGGAACCTCTCGCCCTCACATAAATCAAGTACCTAAAACTCCAATGGCCAATTCCTCTATTTAAGGACTCTAATTCACCAAGTGTTCCTTCATTGTATAATGCTCAATCAAGTATATGCAATTCACCATCAATCCAGTACCTTAAAATAGGCAACCTACTACTCTTGCACTGTAATACCACCTGAACTTTTCCTTCAATTAACTCTCACGTGATAGATACAAATTGACACAATTTTGCACACTAAAGCACCCAATTCTTCAGCTCTCTCTCACTCACTTTCAATATACCCTTATCATCTTGTCTTCAATACCTTACACCACCAAAACAGTTCATATTTTACATGCAACCTCGTTTCCCTCATCATTCGCACACCAAACGATTCCATTCATTAACTTTGTCACAATTTATTCTCGTGCCCTTTTCATTCCAATACTACAATTATGTTCCCCTTCCAATTCAGTTCTAAAAACCTCATCCACAAACATCCAATTAAACCCCAAAACAGTACTGACTCATTGCTATCGCTTGACGGCCAATGAGATGCCGCCAGGCGACACATTAGTTTCTAGAATTCCAGGTTCTTCTACGCCTTTAGTTACCATCCTATTTTAACCTTCAGAGTCTAGGAATTCACGCAAGAACCCATGGTTCACAATCATTTTATTTCTAGCCACATACTCAACCCACCACATCATACTAAACCAACCAATTCGCAATTAACCCCTATTTCTCTAATTTCGACTCATCCATCAATTTAACATAATTGCTTCATGTCTATATTCCCAATTTAATTCCCACTCATCATAATTATAAGCATGCGATGATATCACACAATACACAGAGTTAGCAATTCACTAGAGAGTCATAGTATCACAAAAATTTGCAGAACACACAAAAACAAAGACAATCCTCAAACGTCGCCTGGCGGGTCCACCCTCGTCGCCAGGCGGTTCATAACAGAACCTAGAAAACTAGGTAGAAAATGATGCATCGCTTGGTGGCACACTCATGACCACCAGGCGGTTTCTGGACAAAAACGTAGAAACCACGAAACACAACGTAATTCTAATGAAATTTCATGCAATTGATCAAATTATCATACAATCTATCAAACACGAATAAAAACATGCAAGGACAACTCCCCTTACTTGGATTTCCTTGCTCCAATTGAAATTCTTGCTCTTCTTTCACACACCTTCTTCCTTTTGCTTCTAAGAACCAACACAATCTCATGTTCGTTGCTTTCTCCACAAACCCGAACTTCTCCACTCACACACCAAACACTCTCTGCACTTTTCCAGCCTATTTTCCTCTCCTTCTCTCTTCACTCCTATTTTAATTACTTTAATTAAAAAAACGAAAATCATTATGTTAAGGTTTAGTAACCATTAGTCCTCATTAACTTGATGGTTTCCAAGACCTTTTGGTTGCTCCCTCTGACGGCTAGGGTTTTCTGACCCTTATCATTCATGCCAAAAGAAAATTTGAGACAAAGAATGTTTAATTCGTTCTTAGCAAGGTTTTGAACACACAACCCCCTAATTACAAAGTCAATGTACAACCAATTCAACCAAATCATGTTTCGTGATAATTCCTATAATTTTAGGATTACATTATCACTAATCACATCCAAATATAACATAAAAAAGGAATGCACCATTTAAAACAACATACAATTAGTATACATAGGACTCAAACACAAGTCCTCTCACACAACCAAGTATTTAAGCTAGTACTTTTCATGTCATAACAATTTGCATTTAATGCCATAAAGGCTCCTATTATCCGCATTTATTAAATAATTATTTATTTAATTATTTAAATTTCTCGAGTCTTACAGTGATTTGAGCCAAGAAGGGGGGGGGGGGGGAGGAGGGGTTGAATTGGCTTTATAAAACTTTTTCGAAAGCTTAAACCTCTTTTCAATTCAATCAAATAGACTGGAAAGTTAGGATGTAAATGCAGTAGACCAATACACTTTCAATTGATTAAAACATAAAACAACATACTAATTTGTTCTTAACAGTCAATTAAAAAGACAAATCAGTCGGCTAAAATACTAGAGATTTATGCAGAATGCAGAATTAACAAATTCAACTCCAACAATAATATTTTACATACAAGACTTGTTCCAATCAATATTTTTAACAAGTATACAGCCTCAGATTACATAAGAACGCATTAAATCACACCAAAGATCGAATTGCTTAGTTTTCTTGGGTTTTTAAAGAGATTCAAAGTGAGTGAGATGAGGGAGAGAAAATTGCACAATTTTTTTTATATTGGTTTACTTAATCATAGAGCTACATCCAGTTTAACAGGACAACCTGAGCTTGGTTTCCACAATATTCAAAAGTTTTACAAATCACACACCAAGATTACACTTTTGAACAAAGAAACTCACAAAAAGCTAGACACACACCCTGCAAGAATCACACTTACAAACCTGAAATCACATTAGGCAAACCAACCAGAGGAACAAGAACATCCAAACCTGATGGTAGCTGTCCCTAGCCAACCATACATGTGATCTTCAAGCTACTCACAAGCCAAAATGCCTCCAAGATCAACCAAGATCTTCAAACCACAAGTTGCAGCTGTGTATTGCACAGAGAGAGAGTTTTCCAGAGAAGAATGATAAAGTTTCGTGCTCAAAAACTCAGATTCGTACCTCTGCTCACGAAAACATAGCTTATATAGTCTAGTTTAAGTGAAAATAGTTGATTGAATATTTCGTACAGTCAGCTAATTTCACTTGAATTAAATGAAATTAGTCGATTGAAATATAATTCAACTGACTGAATGCATTCATACTAGAAACTATATACAACAAGCCTTTTAACCTGTTAAAACCCATTTCAACAAATTAAAAGAGACACACTAAGGCACACAAGACATCTAACCTATGTCATATAGCCTACCAACAAGATATAACACTAAAAGATTACATTTAACATGTTATTTTCAAATTTAACATACTAAAACTTAATCTTCAAGTGGATCTTCATTAATCTTAATAAAACACCTATGATCTTCATGCACATGGCTTTATCAATTCTTTGCTTCAAGCTTGCTTGTGCCAACAATCTCCCCCTGAATTGATGAAGCAACATCCTCGAGTTGAATTGATGAGCTAAGATCCATAGAGAAACCTGAAAAAGCTTTTGCATACAAGATACCAATATACGAAACATACATCAAAGCATAAGCACACAAGCATACATACATATCAAATATGCACATGCTCCCCCTATCACTAATAATGTGATTTAACTTAAGATTTTAGATTAAGTTTGCAGTATTATATGATTCCAGCAGTTTTATTTGAGGTTTTCCAAATCTAATACAATTTTACTCATTTTTCACATTTTTCTCCCCCTTTAGATTCATCAAATGAAAGTAAATGCATGGATCATTTTGGAAAGATGAAATTTTCATTAAAATAGTAACATAGGGTGGTATCAGGGCAACTAATACGCAAGACAAACAAAGCAGAATAAAAACATAAATGAAAACTACATCATGAAGCTAGGACTGATATAATCAGTCGATTGAAATTGGAATTTAGCCTACTAAAAATTTGGAACAAACATATAGACACAAAATACAACACGAAAATGCAATGCATGACCTATGAGCCATCCCCTTCACTCATTCTTAGGGTTGTCTATGTTGTAGACATTGGATAGGAGGTCATGAACATTGTGGAGTTGGTCATCCAAGTCTTGGAACCTAGTTGTGCATTATGCATGATGTGCATTTTGTGCAATGTTGAGCTCTTGAAGCTGGTTGAGAACCATTCTCTCAAACTGGAAGTATGTAGGTCTAATATTCTCAAGAGGGTTATAAAGCTCAATTGCCATGGGTTGTGGTTCATCTTCCCCTTGGTTTCCTCCACTAGTTCCCCCTTCATGGTCATTGGCTCCAACTTTAATATTTGCACCATGATCTCCTTCAACCAACCAAGTGTTTCCTATCTTGGTGAATCCCATCTTGTGCATATTCAGTGTTGAAACATGATTTAGAAGACCAGTAGGCTCCTCAAGATCTCCTTCCACATCCACACCAAAATGCTCAATAACTTGGAGATGAGCACCACATATGGAAGCTTGAAATCCGTGAGCCTCTTTTCCTTCATCATGTGGTCACGAATGGTGCATATCCAGTCCACCATCACACCATTTTGAATGCAATACATCACCACAAGATCACTTTCATTCAAGGTTGCATGATTGCTCCCCTAGGCATGATGATCTTGGTCACCACCATAGCTAGCAACATTTCCTCTACATGAAGGCTTCCCACATTGCATTTTGTTGAATTCATCCACTACACTAGTTTCACCCTTGCGAACTTGCACACCTCTTTGCCTTAGACCAACCACATCCTTCCATGTTTGCTTAGTGATTTCCATCTCCACACCTTCACCAAATCCGGATAAACATTACCCAAAAGTTCAAGGAATGACTTCAATTTTTGAGCTTTGAGATGTTGCTCAGGGTTGCCAAAGTTTTCTGCCCTTAGCCATGACATACGAATCACCTTAGGAAGGATGATTTGCTTCCTATTGATCTCAATCAAAAAGGTCTGAATTTTGTCTTCATGGCCTTCAAACCATACCTCAAGCCTTCCTTGATTCATGGCATTGGGAGAGGATGGAATAGGTGGGGTGGAGCTTTCATCATCTAAGGGGGTTGTTCGTGATCTTCTAGGCATGGTGAATTATAGGTTTGGCTCTTACTAGAAAATGCCAATGCCAATGCATGATGCTTATGCAAGAATTTGTAGAATCAAAATTTTTATTTTCAAAATCAGTCAATTAAATTGTACAGATATTCTGTTTTCAATGCAATATAGGAAATCATAGATAGTTAAATGTGAGGGAATCTGTATCGGAGTATGCAATGATGTGTTTCCCATGCATTTTATGAACAATCCACTCACAAACACTTCACATCTAATGCATGCACATTGGAATCATGTAATTAAAGCACTTTATGGTTAATGCGATATGAAAACTTGATTTTAGCTGATGTAATAGTTGTTACATGCTGCTACTACAGTCAAAAAATAGTGTCGCAACAGGGATCGCGGTGGGACGACGAAAATAATTTAAAAAAAAATAGAGGAGTTGCCACCATAGTTTATTATGCGAAACTATAGAAAAACCTTAAAAAAGAATGGTCTTCAAAACCAAATTTGGATTTGGGAGTCAGTTACGTGTGGGGAAGGTATTAACACCCCACGACGCCCGTCTTAAGATGGTTCCCTCTTTAATTAAATGTGCAAAGTATAATTTGATGCTTAAAATATTTGTTATTCCCCAAAAAATCAAACAAAATAAAAACACATACAAAAATATTAAAGATTAAAACAAAATTATTTTTTATTTTTTTTGGGCTCGACGAGGATTGTACCTCCCTCCTACGTATTTCCATTTGGAAAATCATGGATAACGTAGTTCTTTGTAACAAATTTGTTGTTTGATATTACTATTTTGTTTTTTTTATTTTCTATATTTTTATGTACATGTATATTTTATTAATATGAAGAGAACCCGAGATTCTACATGATAAAGATTTAGTTATCAAGGAAATCTGAGATTTGACATGATATTTAAGATGATTTTATATTTTATTATTATTATTATTATTATTTAGAGAATTAAAGCCTACGAAAAATAATATTTTTAATTACCAAGATAAAAATAAAGGGAAAGAAAAAAGGTTGAGCACATAAACTCAAAATCATCTAACATAAGAATCCCGAACACATTTCATCATACAACAATTCAAATGATCATATATTTGATGTTGTAAGAGAATCATGAATAACATACTAGGAGCAAAAGAAAGTTTACCTTAAGGTGACCTCTTTTGTGTGTGTGCGCTCTATAATAAAAAAGGAGAGGGGTTTTTTCGAAGTTTTCTCTGTCCCTTGCATTAGAGGAATTTTGTGCTTATATAGGCCCTTTGGGGTACCATTGAGATCATAGTCTTTAATTATGATCAAATATATGAGGAAGGAATTGGTCTTATTAAATCATTTCATAATATCCACGGTATTGATTATAATTATTAACGAAATATTGCCTGTAATGACTAGAATCATATTTTCTGTCACATAGAGATCGTGATCAAATCATAACATATTATTCATATAATTGATTCTAATTATTATTGGGAATATTTGCTTATAAATATTAAAATCGTACCTTCCCAGACTGACAATGCAAAGAGACACATAAGTGTAAATGCAAGATATTTATTCAAATTATTATAAAAAAATTGCTCCTAATATTATACGCTTCTCTAAAAACAGAAATTATGAAACGTCCTTTTCTAACATGTCATGTGAAGAGTGTAAATAGCAAACAGTGGGGGTAAAAATATGTAAAACATTTGGGCTCATGAATAAAGTGTGATAATTAAAAATAAATTACATTCTCCTTCTCTTGTTTTTTTTTTCTTTTTTCCCATGGTAGAATTAAAGTTAAAAAAACCTACCATCAATCAAAACATATTTTTTATTTTATTTTATTATTTATTATTATTATTATATTATATATTATTTTTTATTATTTTTTTTAACCAAACAAATGCATTTACCCAGACGAAATTGGATGTTGACAAATAGTCATATGATGGATACATTGACTGAGTCAATCAATTAAAATCAATTCAAGCAAATCCACATCAGCATAAGTGATTTTAACGCATAAAAATACAGATTCAGTCGACTAAAACTATACCAGAAAACTAATTTTTGGTGTAGTGGCAGTTTTAAGTGAAATCTGTGTTAAATTTGCAGTTTTAGCTGACTAAAAATTTAAGATCACACGAAATTCTCACCGGACCAATTTAAATGAAATATATGTGTTGTTTTTGTGAGATTTAACAAATTAAAATAGCTCCAGAACATAAATTATGTAGATTTTGACATTTTAAATGAAATCTATGTGTTAAAATTGTAAATTTAGCATACTGAAATACTGGTAGTTTTCAAATTATGCAGATTTGACCACTTTAAATTCAGCACACACATGATCTAATAAGATTAGCAAGCCAAACAAATATCAACATACATTCTTCATGTCAAGAATACCTAATTCAGTTCTAAGCTTATTAAATCTATCACGTAGAAGTGGTTTAGTGAATAAATCTACCAATTGATTTTCAGTTTTCACAAACATGATTTCAATATCACCTTTTTGAATATGATCTCTTATGAAATGATGTCTGATTTCAATGTGTTTAGTTTTAGAATGCTGAATTGGATTCTTAGTTAGGTTGATTGCACTTGTATTATCACAACAAAGAGGTACCTTTTCTAGCTTTACGCCATAATCCATAAGTTGATGCTTTAACCATATGCTTTGAGCACATGCATGTCCAACTGCTATGTACTCAGCCTCAGCTGTGTGCTACACATGCTTTCTTCTTGCTATTCCATGAGATTAGGCTTGATCCTAGTATATGCATGTACCACTTGTGCTGTTCCTATCCAATTTGTACCCTGCATAGTCATAATCTGAAAAATCACTAAGAACAATCTTAGATTCAGTAGGATACCATAATCCAACATTAGTTATTCCTTTCAGATACTTGAGAATCTTTTTTGCAGCTTTGAAGTGCGATTCCTTTGGATTGGATTGAAACCTTGTACACAAGCAAACATCAAATTGTATATCCGGCCTACTAGCGGTTAGATATAGCAAGGAACCAATTAACCCTCTATATTTGGTTGAATCAACTTGGTTTCCAGCTTCATCTACGTCCATAAGGGAATTGGTAGCAATTGGAGTGACAACCTCTTTACAATCCTCCATTTTGAACTTTTTCAGTAGGTCAAAACAATATTTTGGCTAGCTTAAAAATGTCCCATGCTTGAGTTGCTTCACTTGCGACCCTAAGAAGTAGGTTAGCTCACCCATCATAGAAATCTCAAATTCTCCATGCATGGCTACAACAAACTCTTCACACATGGAGTTATTATTTGATCCAAAGATTATATCATCTACATATACTTGAACAAGTATTACATCACTTGCATGCTTTCTAATGAAAAATGTTTTATCAACAACACTTCTAGCATATCCTTTAGATAAAAGAAAGTTGTTTAACCTCTCATACCACTGTCGTGGTGCTTGTTTCAGACCATATAAAGCCTTTTTCAGTTTGAAACCATGATTAGGATAAAGGTGATCTTCAAAGCCAGCGGGTTGTGATACATACATTTCTTCATTTACGAAACCATTCAAGAATGCACTTTTCACATCCATTTGAGAAAGTTTGAAATTGCACAAACAAGCATATGCTAACAATAACTTCACAGCTTCTAGCCTAGCGACAAGTACATATGTTTCATGAAAATCAATATCGTCATCTTGATTATAACCTTTAGCAACTAGCCTAGCCTTATTCCTAACAATGTTACCATTTTCATCCATTTTATTCCTGAAAACCCATTTTGTATGAACCACATTCATTGCATTAGTTTTAGGAACAAGAGACCACACATAATTCCTAGTGAATTGATTAAGTTCAACTCGCATAGTAACAACCCAATTACTATCACATAATGCATTATTCACATTCTTAGGTTCAATTTGAGAAACAAATACAACATGTTGAAAGAATGCAAGCTTGTGTCTAGTGGATACTCCTTGTTCTATGTCACCAATTATGTTGTCCTTTGATAATCCCCTAGGTTCAATCCACTCCTTGCGTAAGTTGATGTCTGCAACATTTTTAGCCGATTGAATTTCCTTTTCAGTTGGCTGATTTCCTGCAGTAGATTCCAATTTTACAGTAGTTTGCTTTTCCTGCAAAATATCTTCTTCATCTGCAATCTTAGACACTTGATCTTGCAACTTTGGGTTAGTTTCATCAAATACAACATGCATAGACTCTCTAACAGTCATCAATCTCTTATTATAAACTATATATGAATGACTTTGTATAGCATAGCCTAGAAAAATACCTTCATCCTCTTTTGCATCAAATTTGCCAAGACTTTCTTTGCCATTGTTTGAGATGAAACACTTACATCCAAATACTTTTAGGTTACTTAAAATACGCCTCCTCCCTTTGGAAAGTTCATAAGGTGTATTTTCTTCAAAATTGGCCTAATCAACACTTTATTTAAAACATAACAAGCAGGGTTGATGTATCAGCCCAAAAATGCTTAGGTAGTGAATTTTCATTTAACATAGTTCTAGGTAGTTCCTCAAGTGATATGTTTTTCCTTTCAACAACACCATTTTGTTGTGGGGTTCTTGGTGTAGAAAAATTATGCTTAATGACATGCTTTTTACAAAAGTGTTCAAACCTTTCATTTTGAAATTTCCCACTATGGTCACTTCGAATAAATACTATCTTGGAACTCTTTTCATTTTCTAGCATGTTGGCAATTCTTTTAAAAGCATAAAAAGTGTCATTTTTGGCAGCTAAGAACAAATTCCATGTCCACCTAGAGAAATCATCAACTATGACTAATGCATAAAGATTGCCACCAAGGCTCATGGTTCGAGATGGACCAAATAGATCCTTGTGAAGCATCTCTAAAGGTCTTTCAGTTGAAAAAATATTTTTGGGTTTAAAAGAGACCTTGGTCTATTTTCCTTTTTGACATGCTTCACACACTCTATCCTTCTCAAACTTGAGTTTTGGTAGTCCTTCAACTAACTATTTTCTGTTCAACTGATTGAAATGCTGCATGTGTATGTGACAAAGTCTCTTATGCCATAACCAAATGTCATAGTCTTTTGTATGCAAATAATGGATGCTAAATGATGCATGATGTAGATCAAGTAGATATATATTGTTGGCTCTTTTTTCTATCAAAACAATACTACAATATGCATCATATATAAAGCAATTATTTGGTTCAAACATGACTTTAAAGCCTTTGTCACATAATTGACTTATACTTATCAAATTATGTTTCAGCCCTTCTACCAACATCACATTCTTGATGTTGAAAGATGATCCATTGCCTATGACTCCATTTCCAAGGATTCTTCCATTGTTGTTGTCTCCATAGAATACAAACCCTTCCTCCTTCAACTCCAACTTTACAAATTTGGTCTTATCTCCTGTCATATGCCTTGAGCAGCCACTATCTAGGTACCATAGATCCTTTTTTTCTTGTTTTATGACCTGCAAAACAACATAGTATTACATGGTACCCTTTGATAGTTTGGGTCTAACATGGTTATGCCTTTCTAGATACTTTTGGGATCCATTTCATAAATCCCTTAGGTACATCATACTTTCTAGCATAATAATTCTTAAGATCATGACCTATCTTCATAAAATAGTTGCAAGAAATGAATGGCATAGCTTTTGGCTCACTCTTGGAAAAGAAACTAGAGAACTTATTGACTTTCTTTTCATGGATAGGTGTATAACCAAGTCCAGCCTTCCCAAAAACACAATTTTGAGAGCCAAAAACAGCTTCTAGGTTTGTTTTTCCTCTTGTGAACCTTGCACAAGTTTTTAAAAGATATTTCATTTGATTTTTCAAAGTAGTGCAGTTTTCACAAGGTTTTATAACTAGCTGTTTTTCAGAACAATCGATTGAATTACTGTAAATCATTTCCAAATGTTCGAAATCAGTTTTTAAGTCAACTATTTTTTATTCTAGTTGGCTAACTCTGTTTTCTAGCTAGCTATTTAATCCTTTTAGCCGATTTTTCATGACAACAATTTTGTTTTCCTCACTATGTAACTCTTCAAAGTCATGCAAGAATTGGTAATAATCAGTTTTATCTTTAGATGACAAGGAACTTACTTGGCTTGATGAAGATGATTCATATTCGGCCATGAGGCATAAATTTGCTTCCTCACTTCCTTCTTGAAATGAAATGCTTTTCGAATCATCATTGTCCTCCCAAGCTATGTAGGCACGTCTTTCCTTGGCCTTTTTCTCCTTTTTCCTGTCACCAACCTTCTCCTTCTCTTTGTTAACATTAGGACATTCAATCTTGATATGTCCTTGCTTTCCACAGTTATAACATGAGAATGTAGAAGTATTACTTGAATCATTTTGTTTAGAAATGTACCACCTTTGATTACCTTTGTTGCCTTTCCTCTTGAGATACTTCCCAAACCTCTTGACTAGTAGATTCAAGTTCTCATTATCACTTGATTCAATAGCCTCTTCCTCAGTTTCATCACTTTTCTTGGAGCTATCCTTCAAGGCTATGGTTTTTACTTTTTTCTCGCTTGATTCAAGCTCACTTAGCCTTTGCATTTCAATCTCATGCTCTCTTAGTTTGCCAAATAGTGCAGCTGTGGTGATGATGGAGAAATCCTTGGATTCAGATATGGAAGTCACATTTGGTTGCAATTTCTATCAAGACACTTTAGAACTTTGATGTTTAGCTCCTCTTTGTCAGATTATTTGCCTAGACCCATGAGATGGTTGACTATGTGAGTGAACCTCTTTTGAACTTCAACAATGGACTCTCCTTTTTGCATCTTGAAAAGCTCATACTCTTGAATCAAGGCATGCTTCCTTGCTCTCTTCACTTCATTCATCCCCTCATGTGTAACCTCTAGGACATCTCACATTTCCTTTGCACTCTTACATTCTTGAGATAATTTAATTCCAAGGGGATATTCTTGGGATGGTTTGATTCCAAGTGAAAATTCTTAGTATAGTTTGATTCCAAGTGGAAATTCTCAGGACGACTTGATTCTAAGTGATACCCCTTATGTTGGAGTATGATTGCTGGTATAGACAATGAAGATGTCTTTATTTTAATCAGGGTGGAGAATGTTGGGCTGTTGAAAATAACATGTCTTGAAAAGTCCCACATCGCCTAGGACAACTAAGGTGTTAGTGACTATATAATGGGTTCTAAGTCCATGATGTTCCTCGCCTCGAGTCAAAGACACTTTAAGCTTGTATTTGACTCTTCTTATTTCTTATACTCTTGTAATAAGAGCATTGTGAGGTTTCCATTAAATTATTTCTTTGGAGAGTGCGGGTACTCAGGGTCAAAGGGCATGAGAGAGTTTATTTCATTGTATTTATTTCATTTCTCTATTAATAAAGCGATTCTCAGGGGTTTTTTCCAACAATTTATAGTGGAAATTAGGTAGATTAAGTCTCGTTAGAATTATGGAATTTGAAATGTTACATTTTAAGCATAAAAAGTTATAACTTGACTAGCAATTTTAACTTTTGATGTAGTGATAAATATTCAATCTTCAAGATCATGGTTTGATTTTAAACAAAAAAAGAATTATTAATTAGGAGATTGTTGTTAATAATAAAAAATATTTGTGCGAAAGGCTAGATGGACTAAATATACAGTAAACTCAATCAAAATATATATACACAATAAGAGAAATAATTTTTGTTAGGTTATTTTTTTCATTTCCAACCTCTGCCAAAGGCGTTACCCACAATTTGTTTTTCCCAAGAAAAAATAGAGTCGTTATAACAGATTACCAATGATTTTGACTAACTCCTGGTAAAGCAATACCTACCCGCGGTTTTGAAACCCCATGTACTTACTAGTGATTTTAAAACCCTCGTTACTTATCGATGGTTTTGAAACCCCTGTTACTTACCAACAGTTCTGAAACCTTCATTACTTACTGGCGGTTCAGGAACCTCTATTACTTAGCAACAATTTTGGAACCCTCGTTACTTACCAACGGTTCTGAAACCCCATTTACTTACCGCAGTTCTAGAACCACTGGTACTTTGCAGGGATTTTTCAAACCTCTACTAGTTTCCAATGGTTTTAAATGCTTGGTCGGACTTTTTATCCGTACAATGCAATTCAATATTTATTGGTGTTTTTACTTGGTATTTTAAATCCTCTTAATTTTATTTGTTGCACATTTTTAATGCACATAATTCTAAAACATGAAAAAGAAAAAAAGTTCTATAATTTTGATATTTTTTTTAACTAGATATAACATTCATAAAAGCAAGGAATGTTGTCTATAAGTATAAGGTAAATAATAAAGTTTAAGCATCCAAACTAGTGAAATATTACAATATCGTTGTTCTTATAGTTATAAAGTCAAACATAATCAAAGTCTAATATCATTTTTTAATTATCAATCTTGATTTGAATCCGTTGTTTCTTCATTAATTAATGATCCCTTAATCAGATACTTAACATAAAGTATAATCATAATTATGTAACACTCACTTTCATATAAAATATATATTAATATATTAAAGATTTAAATATTACTAGTGATGGATGAAACATAGGAATTTCATTGACTTGTGATGTTAATGAAGAAACCTCTTGTAGAACACAATTAATAAAAATACTGAAAAGTACACTTATAACAACTTACAGATTGACTTATTAAGTGTGCAATATTGCCCACGTTTGTTGAATCAACTACCACCTCATCGCTAATCTTGAACAACTCCATATTTTATTTTGTTTGGTGTTAATACTAGCAGTAAATGAACTCAAATATTAACAACAATCATGGACATGTCAAAATAGTCTTTTCAACTAATTACCAAATAGACTTCACCTTTTCAACCAATACAAGAAAGATTGGAAGCATGTACACATATTTAAACAATCTTAAACATAATACTCACATAGGAATGTTTGCCTTCAGATGATATTTTGCTTCCCTCATACCTACAACACTACACCTTACATTCACACCACAATACTCAACAACCTACATACAGACACAAGAAGCATGAACTTGATGTCTTTAGAATAAAATCCATATAGATAATTTACACAAATTTGAGTGACTATTAAATTAATAAAGTTACCAAAATTTGACTGACTATTAAATTAATCAAGTGACATCAATGAATCCCAATTTTTCAATGCAAACTCTCAATTTTTCCATTTCCTATTAAGCCAAAAAATTGTAATTGAATTTTAATATTATAAGAGATGTGAATACTTTAGATTCATCACCAACCTATCACACACCAGGTTCGTCATATAACAAATTGGCTCATCTAAATTGTGGCATATATGTGTACCCTTTAAATGTGGCATATGTACCACTTTCTAGCCTTTAAATCTACAACATTTTTAGCTTTAGGCAACAATAAAAAATCGCGGCTTAAGCCCAAACATCATTTCATAATGTTTAGGCAACGAATATGTGAACGTGGTCTAGGTGGTCGTAGGCTAAACTATAGCCAACAATACTTTTTTTTAGGTCACAAAATTTCAAAACCAATGCGTAAAACATGACAATAAGCAATGGTGGGAAACTGTTGGCTAATATGCCATAGGCAACAACAGAGAAGCTGTTGGCTAAAATATAAGAATAGATAACAATTACATAAGCATTGCCTAAAACATGACAATAAGCAACACTTCATAACCACTATACTGCAACAATTTTTATTAATGTTGCTTATTCTTTTAAATCACATATATTAAGTATGAGAATGTAAAAATAAATGATAATTAAATAAAAATAGAAATAAATAATAATTAAATAATAATCTATTTTAATGAAACTTAAATATTTACCTTTTTGTAGGGAGTTTAAATCAATACTTGCTTCGTCTTGGTTTTCATGCTCTTCTACAATATCTTTTTCAATATCTTCCTCTTTGACACTTTCACTTTCACTTTCTAACTCTATTCCTTCACCACCTTGTCTATTTTCTTTGAGAAATTCATCAATCAACATTGACCGACATAGTGAGGTCCTTTGTGTATTATTTTTTATAGTACCTTTTTCTCCTATCATTGGTTCATCATCTTCCATCGTTACCCTTTTGTTGGTTTTCTTCTTTGTCCTAGAGTTTTCATCTTCCAATGTCATCATTTTAAAGGTTGTCGTTCTTCATTTGAGCTCTAACATTTTTCATTGGCACTAACTTTGCTCCAGAATTTCCCTCGGTTTCCTGTTGTCTTGGTTGTTGTTTGGAACTTGACTTGCAAACTCTAGCCATTGTGTTTGCATTTGCCAAAAGCTTTGCCTTGGAATTTTGAGATTATGTTCTTCCTATTGCCTATATTTGTTGATTGATGCAAGACTTTTAAATTACAGCTGCTACTCCCTTCATTAACCACCTATTTGAATCTTTGATTTGTATATGCTCTTTTGATTTAATCATGGATGTTTCAAATGTCAAGTTCTTTTGGGTAAGATTAGGATTAGTCGTCCTTGTAGTAGGTTTGTACATTTTTGTTAATTCAAACTCTTGGAATTTCAAATTGAGTTGGCTACATACTTCAAAATCAGTCAAATTAAATTGTCCTTTTGGTGCAATCTTAGGTCCAATAGTGACCTCTCCAATGCTTATTATCCTTTCACGCTTTATCTTTACTTTCTTTCACAATTCTTTGCTTGATTTCATTTCAGGCACCTCCAAATTTGGAACAGTCATTTTGAACTTATCTCCAACTTCCATTGTTTGAAAAAAGAAAAACATAGAAGAAAGGGATTTAGAAATAATAGGTGTTGCAAACATGTTCATAAATTCATAAGATTCGTTGGAATAAAAAAGATTCCATGTATCATGCATGCTTACGTGCTAGCTAGGATTTTCTTTGCCTATAAATACACTAACATGCAGATTTCTATGTGATAAAATGGTTAACCAACATGTAGATTTTCTTTTCCTTGATAAATAATGTTGCTAACACCTAAATGGCATTGTTATGTTCAAGTGTGAGTTGAAGATTGTGGTTACTCATATCACTTCCCTCCAGCACCCTAAGAGAGTAATTTAATTAATCACATCTTATATGTTTACAAATTTTAACCTTTGGATCATATTTTATTTCAGTTGTGCTTTGGTAAAACTAGTTTTGGATCTAAATTTAGAATGGGCTAATTTATGTTTTGAAACTTTAAAGTGAAAAGTACCAGAACATTATCTTAAGGTTTAGAATGGACTAATTCAATGATCAAAACTATTGATTATCCATATATCTGTTGTGTCTTGTAAATAATGCAACTTGCATGTTATGATAGGTTATAGCTCATACTTTTTTCATCTTATCCATATAAGTGATCAAAGTATCTCATTTTATTGTATTTACTTGTTTCATATTGCTTCTAGGATATCTAGTGGTCTATTTGTTTGGCAAAGAGCACATTGTAGATGCCATTTATACTCTTGCGACCAAGTTTGTCTGCAAGTTTGTTTTCCTAGTTATTTGTTATAACGTCCCATTTAAGTAATAACATAATTAAATGAAACATTTTGATGAATAATAAAAGGGCAAAGTCATGGAGTATAAAATCTACTCCTTACAATTATGCAAGAATACTTAGAAGGAAAACTAAGGCACACCATGATGCCAATAACAAGACAGAGAAGGAAATTTAACAGTATTAAAATAAGTGCTCCAAGAGCAAGGAAATACTTGGGCTACCGCCCTAAAAGAGAACTCATAATAGCAGGGTCCAACCCAAGATAAGTTATGCAGCGGAATCTCCATCACCCTGATGACCACGAGGAGTTCTTGCATCTGCTCAAATCAATACAGAACATACAAACAAGCATAAAGGGTAAGCTAGAGTAAAATATGATTCATCATACCATTGCATACAATTTTATAGCCAAAGATACATACATCAACCAAGCATGTGAGGACTCGCAAACAAGACACTAAGACTCAAGACACGATTATCTGGATACATATAATTAGTTGGATTCACTGGATGCTTGCACTTGTGGTGGCCTCTATTGCTCTACAGAGCCAATTGCCAATGGGTTTCACCCTACCACTCACAAGGTTAGCCTTCAAACATCTAAGACCATTATCCTGCCAAAGACTAAGGCCTCCTACTACTCTCACCACTTGAGTTAGTACGCTCTACGTGAGACTAACTAACTCTTTAGAGTGTCAGGATGCAATCCTTACTTGAATCCTTACTAAATTATATAATGAGGCACCACCACTAACTTTATGGAATTACATCCTAAGCATGAGGCACCACCATGAGTTCCTACTAATAGGGGTCATGGAATTACGTCATGACCATGAGGCACCACCATGCAACCATCGTGGAATTACGTCCTGACCAATGAGGCACCACCATGAGATCTCACCTAGAGATTCATGGAATTCTGTTCTGACCATGAGGCACCACTACGAAACCTTCGTGCAATTACATCCTAACCATACCAAAATCATGTCTCACCAACCAACGTAATATTATCATTCATACCAATCTCATGCCAATATATATAACCAACCATCATTTCATGTTTCGTACCAAAATCATACCAAACTCATCCAATCCAGACCATAAACCATCCAGTACATGCAAAATCACTCAATTCATACTTTAACATAGTAATCCAACCAAACATGTGACAATCATCCAAGAATAGAAGGGAAAACAACACTTGAGCATATTCTCGCCCAATTCTCGCTCAGGCTAAAAGGCCTCGCTCATGCAAGAAGGTTCTCTCGCTCAGGCGAACTCCTTTCGCCTAGGCGAGAGCTCGAAAAGTGGGAACAGTGGCCTTCGCGTTCTCTCGCTTAGGCGAGACCTCCTCGCTTGAGCAAGATGGACTTTCGCTTAGAACAGGAGCTCATCGCTTGAGTGACAGCTCGCGCAAGTTCTAGGGAGCAAATTCTAGTACTCTCGCTTTGGCGAGACTGGCTCGCCTAGGCAAAAATACCAGGATTCTCCACTATTCACGCGTGCAAAACATAGAAATAATACCAAAATCACAGTTCAACCAATACCAAGCAACCATAACAACAAGCATACTCATGAATATGGTTTAAACCTAGAAAACATCCGAAAATCATGAAAGGCTATAAAATTCTACTTAAGATGAAGGCCATAGGGTATTTTGTACATGTGACAACTAGTGATGTTTTGATGGTGTATATTAAGGAAGGTTCGATTGATCTTGCTTTGAGAAAATTAAATAAATAAATAAATATTTATTTAATAAATGCGAGGACGAGAGTCCCTAAGTTAATTAATGGTTTTATTATTTTAATAATATGTTGGACCATGAGTTGTGATTTTATAATCCTAGATGCATAGGAATTATCACGAAACATGAAATGGTTGGTTGGTTGTGCATTGGATTGGTAATTGTGTGGTTATGTGTTTCGAACCTTGCCTTATGCGAAATAGGTTATTTTTGCCAAAAACTCTTTTTGGTCATGAATAAGAATGATCAGAAAACCCTTCCCGTCGTAGGGAGCAGCTGGAAGGTTTGAGAAACCATAGTGTAATGGTCCTTAAATGGCCATTAAGCTATCTTTTTAATTTTCGTTTTTCTTGCCATTAAGCATAGTTAAGGCATAATTAAAAAGCCAATGGTGAAAGGAAATGGAGTTTTTAGAATACCAATTCATGTGAGTTGTTAAGGAGAGTCTTGAGAGCATTAGAACAAGAGTAAAAAGAGTGTGGGGGGAAACTTTGCTGCAAGGGTCAGGAGAGGTATCAAAGTGGAGACAATTCCTTTGGTGTAAGAAAGAATCCTCAAATCACACTAGAGAAGGGAATCCATGTTAGGGGAGCTGCCATTTCTTGTTTTAATGATATTCTATGCAAAAATTCATTTATCATTTAACCTCTTTATGTTTGTTGAATGTGGTTTTAGAGAGAGCATGCGTGTGCTTGTGGTTTTGGTTGTATTGTTATCTTTGTGACTCCATCACTACTATGATTATTATGATTCTTCTTTTTGGCTTGATGTTATGTTTAGAGTTTTTCTTCTAAATATGACACACTTATTATTATTATTATTATTATTATTATTATTATTATTATTATTTTTATTCTATTTTGCTATTATTATTATTTTTATTATTATTACTATTATTATTTTTCTTCTTCTTATTATTATTATTTTATTTTATTTTAATATTATTATTATTATTATTATTATTTTTATTATTATTATTATAATTACTATTATTATAATTATTCTTATTCTTATTATTATTACTAATTTTATTTTATTTTACTATTATTATCATCATTATTATTTATTATTATTATTATCATTATTATTATTATTATTATTATTATTATTATTTTATTTTACTTTTTTATTACTATTATTATTACTATTATTTTATTATTATTATAATTATAATAATAATAATTATTATTATTTCTATTATTATTATAATTATAATTATTTTTATTGTTATTATTATTGTTATTATTTTTATTTTATTTTACTTTTATTATTACTATTATTATTATTATTATTTATTATTATTATTATTATTTTATTTTACTTTTATTTTATTATTACTGTTATTATTATCATTGTTTTATTTTATTTGTGATTTCATTATCGTTATTATTTTTCATTATGATTGCTTTATTTTATTATTTTTATTATTATTATTTTTCTTTATTAGTATTATTGTATTATTATTGTTTCATTTTATTTTATTATTGTTTTTATATTTATTGTTTGATTTTATTATTATTATTATTATTGTTATTAGGTTTAATCATGTCTTTGGTTCCCATTTTGGAGGTAAAATCTCAATTTAGTATCCGTAATTATAAAAGTCGCAATTTGGTTCTTTTTTTTTTTGTTAAAATGTTTCAAATGTGCCCTTTGTTAAGTTGGACTAGACGGCATGAGAAGGTGGACCAGTGGTGGAACTGTGACAAGGAACAGAGCACAATGATGTGGAAAGGGAATTTTTTTTTTTAAATAATAGTAAAATTAAATTTGGATTAGGGTTTTTTAAACTTAGAGGAAATTGGGGATTCTCTCAGCTTCATCTTCAATCTTAAAAGTATTTTAAGAAATAGAGGAAACCTTTCAAAGCACCATCCTCAATAGTTCCAAAAAATCCCAGAAACCTAAAACAATTAACATGGTCCTCTCTCTCAAAACCTTGCTGCTTCCATTTTCCGAGCAACCGAACAACAACAGTTCCCCTACCAACATAATAATTAAAACAAAAACTTTTTGACACAAGAAAAAGCATATCTTACAAAATCTAAAGAAATGGAAGTCCTCCCAAAAGCAATGCTTTTCAACCTTCGTATCATATTCATGGTTGCTGACTCCACTCACAACCCACCAATCCAAACCCTAAATCCCTCAAACCCCACTAGAAAAAATCCAAACATTTTCAAGTTAGAAGAAAGAGAACCCCAACTTTCTTTCCCCACACCTCGCTTCCCAACAACCAAACCAACCAACAAACAAATTAAAAACTAACACAACACAATCCTGTTAAAAAAAAACCCTCTCTTAGTCTCTATCTCTCTAGATTCTCTCTCTATTACTCAAATATAGAACTTCCTAGGTAGTCTCTCCAATTATTTATGTTAAATGAAAAAAAAATCTCAAATTTCTATGGTCAAACCCAATCATTCCACCTTCAAATTTGTACCTCAGTCAAACGCAAAATTGTGGTCGTCAATGGGGGGAGATAATAATTTGAAAGGAAGAAAAAGGAAAGTGAAAGATTGAAGATAAAAATAAAACAATTTCCCCAATTTCCAATGACAGAATCCCCAATTTTCCATACCTTTAAAAACCTAATCCTAATTTAATTTCACTATTATTTAAAAAAAACATTCCCCTTCAACGTCACTGTGCTTTTCTGTTCCTTGTCACAGTTCCACCACTAGTCAACCTTGCCATGTCACTATTCACTTAATGTCTAGTCCAACTTAACAAAAAGGGCACATTTGAGACATTTTAACAAAAAAGGGTGTCAAATTGAGACTTTTATAAATAAGCGTACCAAATTGAGATTTTGCCTCCAAAATGGGGACCAAGGACATGATTAAAACTTATTATTACTATTATCATTATTATTGTTGTTATTGTTTTTATTATTATTATTATTATTGTTACTATTTTATTGTTCACGTGATATTTTGGGACAATGGTTATGTGTTCTTCCTGGTTTGTATATTGTTTGGTTGTCTAGGATTGTATGTTGGGTATAACACTTTGTTTTCATGATTTTATGTGAATTTATTGTGATTCTCTGGGTTGTATGAAAGCAAGGATATGGTGTTCATGTGTTGACATACACATATAGGAGATGCATTGATGTGTCATGTGGATATTGATTAGGAATGTAGATATTTATGTGGTTGTGTTTTATGAATGACTATATGATATTGGGTACTTAAGTTCAACTTAATGATATGAAAGTGTATTTCCTTGTCATGGATGCATTTTTTGCGTGAATTGAGTGTCAAAAACTAGTAAATTACTAGTTACTGGTGTGGCGCCTAGTGGAACGGTGTAAACCACCAGGCAATAGGCAACAAAGTGAACTCTAGAGCAAAACCAGAAAACTAACGCCTAGCGGTGCAGAATGACCCGCGAGGCGAAAGTTTTGAATTTGGGCTAAATCCAATTCCAAAGGGTTGGCACTTGGCGGCACGAGAAGTTTCGCCAAGTGGCTTGCATCATTTTCACCAGGCGATGCTGAGATCGTGGCAGACGACATGGAGCATGTTGGTGGATTCATTTAGAGATGGCTACAAAACTTTGGATGATGGTCTTTAAAGAGATGACTAGCTAGGGGCCTAGTTACGAGTGCAACTTGTATTGGGGTAACACATGACCACTCGTGGTTGTAGCCTGGTGGTTTTGGAAGTCCAATGGAGTGTGCCAGATCGTGGCTCGTACGAATGAGTTCTGGAAGATTGCCCTCCTCGGTGTTATCCGATGAGTTTGGTAGTCTTGGGACAATTACGAACTACGATTCGTATTGGGGAATTCCATTTGGTGTTGTGGATTGTGGCTATGAAAAGATTATTCCCGCGTGTGGACTATATGTGGTGGCCTGTAGTCGAAGGGGCGAGTAGATAATCGTGGCAGCAAGTATCAACAATAGGAATCATCAAAGGATGTAGAATCTAGATGCTCATGGTGACGACTGTGGGGGGGGGGGGGGCCAATTGACTAAAGATGGTAGTTTTGTGAGGGTCGTCTGATTAAGTTAGTAAATCGAGGTTTGTGGGGTTGTTTTCTTTTATATTGTCGTTAGTTTCTTTTATTTTGAGCTCACCCTATTTGTTTGTGTTTCGTGATGATCATGTAACTTGTTACACGGAAGCAAAGGATGTTGTAGGTGGAGCTATTGAAGAGTAGCGTTGGAGATAGGGCTTACATGGGGATACTTTTTTAAAGACTTGTATTTATCTCATTTCGTTTTCAGTGGAATATGAACTTGGAGTTGTACTCTTTAATTGAATAATGGTTTTGGAATTTGTTTTCATTTGACGCGATTAATAAAGATGAAAACTTTTCCCACATTTTTTAGTAACATGAATAATTAAATACGACTATTTAATGATATCTTATTTTATTTTAATTAAATTAGTAATATTCGGTCGGGATATTACAAAGTTCATTTAATACTCTACACCTCCATTTTAGCTTATCTTTTTTTAGGTGTCAGGATGAGAAAAATTAGAGGCATTTGATGTCTATCCTTAGTGCTATAAAGCATAAGGCACACATTTTTATTATGGACTTTTCATAGGCCCAAAACATAGGGCACAACATGTGTGATCTTTTATCCGAAAGTTCATTAAAGGTATTGATTATGAATTGGAGGAGGGTGTTGTTAAGTACTTTGTCAATGTTCTTCTCAACTACCTATAGAAAGGATCCTTAATCTTAATAAACATTCCTTGCCCCTCTAAACTCAATGGATCTATTCACCAAACACATGGGCAGATTGTTCAAAGAAAATTTATTTTCTCACCTCCTAAAAATAAACAGATGCCTAAAGAGCAAAAGAACAATGCAATTAAAGTTTCATATTCTTGTCTATTGTGCCCTTCTTTCTAAATCACAATCCAACCCTTACTCAATGCTTCCTCCATTTGTTATGTCCTAAGGGTGTGCATACTACCTTTTCCCCCATGGAATTTTCTAGTATGAAAGACAAAAGATGATTCAAAACACTCGGGTCATTCCAATTAAGTTAAACAAGTTTATTGGCACATTACAATTGGACATGATTCATATCTCCACTTTTATTATTTTTAAAGGCAAAATTCTTCTTAAAAATGCAGGCAAAAACTTGAGCTCAAGCAAGTTTAGTAAGGAATCAAACAGCATGTAACATATATAGTTTCGTATGGACCAATAGATTTTAGAAAAGTGGTAATTACTATTGTTATGTGAGGTTAACATAACAATTAAATGCTATCCACATACTATGCAAATCACTAATGCATAGAGTGTCCAATGATAGAGAGAAAACAAACCTTGATTGGAAAATTGTTGCAGAATGAAGTCTTTCATAGGTAATTGTTGCAGCAAATGAGGTTACTGGATGACCAATTACAGAGAATCCAATTTTTAATATTCAGAGCTAAAATCTCTATGAATTATTATGCAGCAAATGTGGATAAAGATGAAAGATAATAAACTAACCTTTACTTGGGTAGTTGTTACGGCAAATGAGGTAACTTGATGTTGGATGTTATTGTTTTGAGACTCGGATTGAAAATATGCAAAACTACTTATCCCCATAAAAGCTACAAATTTGTAACATACATGTAAAAAAATGATAAGATGAGCTGCGAAAGCAAACACACCAAGACTCAAAACATCTAAATATATAAGAAAAACCTAGTTTGTTGTACAAATTACACAAAAATAAAATAGGTTTTAAAACATGAAACTAACCATAATTAATCCATGAAATCAAACAGAGTGTCATCAAAATCTTCTTCATCAAAATCAATTTTATCCATAACAGGTGAAGGTTTCTCAATTACTTGGACAAGCATGTCTTCCCTAACCCAATTGAGTTCACCATCATTATTTGGACCATTTTGTTCAATACATTTGATTTATTAGATTGGTCTCCCATGTTAAATAAATCCCTTAGAACTCTCTTCATAACATACTTCCTATTTGCTTGAAAGGGGTCTTGGATATAAAAACATTGATGAACTTGAGATGCTAACACAAAAGAATAATTTTGGTAGCATTTTCTATTAAAGTACACACAACTTAGTCCATATTTGTCATTCTCACCCTCAAACCAATCACACTTAAACAAGACAAACTTGAAGTTACCATAATAATCTAACTCAATTATATATGTAATTACACCATAATATGTTATGGGTTATATTATTGGAGTTTCATCCTTAGAACTTGAAAAACTTGGAGTCATTGAAACCAAAGTTACACTAGAATTTTGAGTTTTTCGTCTAGCATCTCGCTTTGTAGTATGGAATCTATATCCATTGATAAGGTAACTTGGAAATATTTTTGCAACATTATTTGTACCTTTAGCGAACTCCTTAAGTTGAATTGCTACATCATCTTGCAAGACCTAAGTTCTAACATATTGTTATCATACTTATTTCAATCTTGCCGCAATTAAATAGGAGGTATCGATGTGCTTGAGATTTTGTTGTTGAGTCCAAAGAAAATGGTTTTCCATTATTTCCCCCCTAAAGGATGACCAAAACTTGAAAAGTAATCAACTGAATCTACATCACAAAAATTACCCTCATCATTTCGTCTTATTCTATTTAGCCTTGTCACAACATCTTTATGCAAATATCTTAAGCAAAAAGTCAATGCATCTTCTGCCAAATACCCTTTTGCAATAGAACCTTCTAAATAAGCTTTGTTTCGAACATAACTTTTTAGTCTGCATAAATACCTTTCAATAGGATACATGCACCGAAATTGCACAGGACCACCTAATCTCACTTCATTTGGCAGATGAATAGGTAAATGCATCATTATGTTAAAGAAACTAGGTGGGAGGATCATTTCCCATTGACAAAGTATTTCTTTGATATCCACTTCAAGGTAATCCAAATCTTGTACTTGGATAACTTTTTGACATATGGAGGGAAAGAATGATCCTAAACGAATTAAAGGTTTTGCTACAACATGAGGCATAAAACTTCTTATTGGTACTTGTAATAAGTAATGTAACATAAAATGTGCATCATGACTCTTGTAACTAGATATTTTCCTGATTCCAACTTGCATACACTTTGAGATATTTGATGCACTTCCACCTGGCAATTTGGCAGCCTTTAAAACACCACAAAAATTGGACTTTTCACGTGCATTTATTGAAAAGCAAGTAGTTGTATACTTTGCACGACCTCCACCAATCTCTCGTGGATGAAGGTTCTTTGTAATTCCTTTATCTTTCAAATCATAGCGAGCATTAACATGATCTTTTGTCTTGCTTGGAAAGTCCTGAAGAGTCCCAATGACATTATCACTCACATTTTTCTCAATGTGCATTACATCTAAATTGTGACGCAATGTATTTTGAGCCCAATAAGGTAGTTTAAAAAAGATTGATCTCTTTTTCCATGGACCATCCCTTTTGTTTTTGTTTATCTTTCCAAAATTATTCTTGAAATCTCTTAATATTTCTAGAATGTTCATTCCTCTTAACACATGAGGTGAGTGCCTTAGTTCTTTTTTACCATTAAAAGACTTTTTATTGGCTCTCCAAGGGTGACTCATTGGTAAAAAGACACGATGATCCATATAATACATCTTATGATTATGTTTTCGGTAACATGAATGTGTTTCATAATTACAACATGCACATGCCAACTTCCCTTTAGTACTCCAACCTGACAATATAGCATATCCAAGATAGTCACTTATAGTCCATAAAAGTGTTGCATGCATTTGAAAGGTTTTACACTACCATCAAGGAGGCAAGTTATACACTACCATCACAACATGCCATGTACTATGTGATATGCTCATAGTTCTAAATGGATTAAAGCCATCACTTGATAAATCGAGTCTTGCGTTTCACGGCTCAAGTGAAAACTCAAAATGAAGTCTATCAAAATCCTTCTAAGCTTCACCATCTGCAGGATGTCTCCTTTTCCCATCCTTAGAGCGTTCTTCTTCATGCCATCTCATTGACTCAACAGTCTTTGAGCACATAAATAGCCTTTGTAATCTAGGAATAAGTGGAAATGCCTTAAAGTTTAGGCAGGAACTTTATGATCATTCTTTGCTTGCTCAACATCTGAATTAACTAGAGGGAATTCTTTCCAATGAGAAGCTTTACAGATAGCTCAAACATCTTCACTCTCATGTTCTTTCCAAAACAACATGCAATCGTTTGGACATGCATGGATCTTTTTATAATTAAGGCCTAAATCATTAATCATAGCTTTTGTTTTATTGAAAGGTATTGGAATATTTAAGTTGGGTATGACTTCTTTCAATAATTGTAATAGGTCGGTGAATGAGGCATTACTCCACCTATGAAGACACTTTAATAAATAAAGTCGAATCATGAAAGATAAAGTGGAGAAGATTTCACAACCAGGAAAAATATCTTGTTTTGCATCATTAATCAAATTGTAGAACTTGTTAGCTTCCTTATTTGGAACCTCAATACTTGTATTTGTGTCTGCCAGATTTCTAAATGTGTCGTACAGTAGGCCATCAATGTCATCACGTGAGTCTTCTTGATTGTTTGTGTCATCATCATTGACAACAAGTGATGGAATTTCCTCCCCATGGTTTACCAAGACTGATTTCTACACTTGGCACATGGACATAAAATTTCATTTCCTTGAGGTCATTCCCTAGTATATGCAAAATCCAAAAAAGGCTCTAGACCATTGATGTGCTCTGTACTAAACCTTGGAAGTTTAGTCCATTCTTTGTCCATGACCCTTAATATAATAAATAATAAAAATGTGTTATATAATTTAAGTTATTCAATAAAAGTACGAGTCAATTTTTCACCCGGTCCACCAAGAACCCACCTCACCCGGGTTGAACCCATGGTGAGTCGGGTTGGCCCACCAACCCGTATGGTCACACACATTATGTTGGACTTTGCAATGTTGGCCTATTTTTTTAACCAAACACATTAGTGTGTTGACAAATGGAAACCTAGCTTCAACTCCAAATAGTTGGGCATAAAGAAGATGCTTCAAGAGATGAAAATGTTGTGGATCTATCCATTTAAGACTTTAATATTATAATTGGATAAGTGACAAGAATGCTTTGTGTCAACACCCAATTTTGTCCGGGTTATAATGTATTTTACTTTTTTTTTCTCGTAATCTTATTTTGCTTTTATTTTGTTTTTTTCTTTTCATCTTATTTTACTTTACTTTTATTTTATTTTATTTTATTATTATTATTCTATTCTATTTTTATTTTATTTTATATTTTATATTTTATATTTTATTTTGTTTTATTTTATTTTATATTATTATTATTATTATTTTCTTCGATTTAATCTCTTCTTTTTTTATTTACAATTTTCTTTATATTCCTTTTTTACTTTTTATTATTTAAGAAAAAATAAAATAGATTAAAAAATAATAAGAGAGAGAAGATTGCATAGATCAATGGAAAGCTGGTGTCTATGGTGGACAGGAGATAGGGTAGCCATGGTGTAAGAAGCAACCACCCTTTTCACTTCTCACATGGCTCAAGAAATACAAGCATCAGGAATTCATCATGAACCACACAGAGGGGAATCAAATTGAAAAACAAATACAGGGAAACGTTACTACAAAATGGGAGAAGTAACATCTTTGAGAGGGGGGAGAGGTATTGAAGAGATTGGCAAGAGTCGTCCTTACAATGTCAACAACACATAACCCCAACCCAATACCATCATGAATCATCAACGCCATTCCACCTACACAAATACAAACACCACCCGAATTTGCATACACCACAAACAAGACAATAAAACACTCCAAATTCATCATCACAACCCAGCACAATTCGGAACAGTAAAGCACAAGTCGAAAGGGGATAGTGATGGCGGCTCCGATCACAGTTGGGGTGTGACAGTAAGGCTCGGTGGCATAGCTTCCAAACCCGGTGTGGCTTGCGCAAGAAGAGGTTCGAGAACCTTGGAGCACCGCGGAGGCCGGCGTCGCTTTTGGTATGGTTTAGCGTCGTCGCCGACGGCATTGACAAACCGGGGAGTTGGTGTCTCGCGTGAAGGGAAGTGGTGCCGTCATGTGGTCACGCGAGGGGAAGAAAGAAGAAAAGAGGCAATTCGGGAGGCTTGTTCTAGCCGGCGACACCTTCGACGATGACCGGCGACGACGACGTCTTTCGCCTGCGATTGGACGTGCAGTGATGGCAGTTGTTGTTGGAGTCGTGGTGGTGGTCAGCGATGATGAGGAAGGAGCTGTTTGTGTTTGTGAAGGAGAGCTCACTTCATTACGGTTAGAAAAATTGGATTTATTTTACTCTACGTACCCCTTTGTCCTTTATCTCGCACCCCTGTTTTAATTTTATGTTGCGACTACCCCTGATATTTACTAACCTCGCACCCCTGCCACACTTGTTTCACATTTTACTCTACGCACCCCCTTTTTCCTTTATCTCGCACCCTTGTTTTAATTTTTGCTGTGGGTACCCCTGATATTTACTAACCTCGCACCCCTGCCACCCTTATTTCATGTTTTACTCTACACACCCCTTTTTTCCTTTATCTCGCACCCTTGTTTTAATTTTTGATGTGGGTACCCCTGATATTTACTAACCTCGCACCCCTGCCACACTTGTTTCACATTTTACTCTACGCACCCTTTTTTTCCTTTATCTCGCACCCTTGTTTTAATTTTTGATGTGCGTACCCCTGATATTTACTAACCTCGCACCCCTGCCACACTTGTTTCATGCTTTACTCTGCGCACCCCCTTTTTCCTTTACCTCGCACCCCTGTTTTAATTTTATCTGCGAGTACCCCTGATATTTACTAACCTCGCACCACTGCCACCCTTGTTTCATGTTTTACTTCGTGCACCAACATAATTGATAACCTTGCACCCCTGTTTATGTTTATCTTGTTTTGAGCCTGTGTTTTATGTTTACTTCATGCACCTCACACATTACTCATGAACCCTATTATTATTATTATTTTTCTTTGCTTTCTTTCACTTTTGTCCTTTTTGTTATTAAATTTTCTTTTATCCTTTTTTTTTTATTTATCTATTTTTTTTCTCAAAAAATAGAGAAAACAAAAATGTTTTAAATTATAAAAATGACAAAGAAAAAATAGAAAAATCTAAAAGAAAAATGTTCTCTTTTGCTTTATTGTGTCTGTTCGGTCGTCCGCACCGTGTGACACTCATTTTCATAATGCCAAAAATAGTTTTCTTTATATTTTAGTGTTTGTCCGATCGCTTGCATCATATGACACATGTTTTCAAATAATTCAAAAACACCAAAAAAACTATATAAAATTTCAAAATATAAAAACATCAACGTTTTTAAACAAGATATCTTTTTAAGAACTACGTGTCCTTGATTCTCTACCGTGAGATACGTAGGAGTAAGGCCAGTCCTTGTCAGGTTCACCTCTAAAAAATCAAATCTTTTTCTCAATTGTTTTTCAAATATCTTTTAAAGAACTACGTAACCCTGATTTCTCATCTTTAATGAGAATACGTAGGACCAAGGCCAATCCTTGTCGGGCCCAAAAAATTAAAAAAAATATTTTTGTTTCTTTTTAGCAGTTTAGTCTTATTATTTGTGGGGAAATTAACATTTTGAAAACCACATCAACTTTGCATTTTTAATTAAAGGTACCGCCCTCAAGCGGGCGCTGTAGGATGCTAACACCTTCCCTGCGCGTAACCGACTCCCGGATCCAAAATCTAGTTTTTCGTAGACTTGTCTTATCTTTATGGTTTTCCATAGTTTTCCAAAATAACTATGGTGGCGACTCCAAATCTCTTTTCAAACTTGTTTTCTTTTTTGGTTTGCCATCCCGTCGCGATTCCGGTTGCGACAGCTGGCAACTCCACTAGGGACGCTAGAGAGTCAAGCCATTAATTAGATATGCAAACTGAATGTGGTTTTTCCTTATGTTTTCTTTTCTCTTTCTTCTTATTTGTTTATTATTGTCTTTATTTGCATGTGTATATATTTGTCTCTTGAAATAATTGCTTGTGAATTGTTTTGCTTATTTTGTTACATATCTGCTTGGGAATTTTATTTTATTTTGCTGTTTTGCATGTGGGGGTTATGGTATGCACCATTCTCTCTCCACACACACACATTGTGCATATCATGAGTGGGCCCTATACCCGGGTCTGTGTAACTTAAAATTAGAGGGGATTGTGTAGTGGTGCCATAGTGGATGAACTTCCCAAGTGGTCATTGTGAGAATCCCAGCTAGAGTTTGCTTGTTTCCTAGGTACTCTCACTCCTTGTTGTATACATAAAGGGCATGTACAAATTAGCCCAAACAAAAATCACATTCAATTGTTAAAAGATGTTGGATTCTTTTTATGTTGGATTCATCTCCAAGGATGTATCTCATTTAGAGGAAAAATAAAATAAACACAATGTAAATAAATAAGAAATAATTCAAGAAAATATAGATAAATGAAAAGAATAAACATAATGTAGAAAAGTGAACCAAAGAAACTAATACAAGTAACTAACGTCCATACAGAAAGGGTAAACTAGAGAAACTTAAATATTTTTCAGCATTTGGTTTTCCATAAGGTCCATATTATACACATGAGAATCAAACATAAAAGTAAATGGAAATGACAATTTAAAGTCCACCAAAAGTACACAATCCACAAACTTATAAAATAAAATCATAGAGTATAACAACCTACTTTCCTTAATGATACATCCAATATTCGTAAATGATAGAAATAAGAATTTGTATCCCTACCCAAAAGTTACCATTCACACAAGTTATATTATTACAGATGGGTCAAAGACATTTTCTTCGAAAAAAAAAAAGTTTCTTCTTAAGAACAGACCTAGTTAGCAGCATTATCTAGATAACTAAATAGAAGAATAAAAGGGTAAGAGGAATCATTCTACAGTGTTACTTGTTTGCATTTGAGAGTTGAGCAAGTGTTGAATAATAAAAGAGGCTTTAGGAGAGATCTTTCTCCTTTTTATGCTCCATTTTAAGCCAAGAAATATAATCATAATTTAACCTTCTCTATTTCAATTGGTGGAATCCTAATCAAATTGTTGGCGGAGGTAAAACAAAATATTCATTTAACTTACCACAAACATTAAATTATTCCAAACAAGATACGTTTCACAATCAATTATAGCATAGTAGAGGAAGTTTCCCTTCAAAGGTGTGGTTTTCACAATGAGATGATTTCTGGATTTCCTAATTCTCTATATTTCTTAGGGGAAGGCAATATGGATGATGTGCTCTTCTTAAGTCCCACAGCACCTAGAAGATCAGGACATGTAATGAAAAATAATTTTATTCCAACAAAATAGCTTTCTTCCACTTTTAATTTTTCTTTGAAGGAAATGATGAGAAGGTAATTTCCACAGTAAGTGAATAGGAATATATTATAAGAGAAGTTAAATGACATCTACTAACTATCTATTCATGTAAACAATTGTTTGTGTAACGTGCTATCATGAACAAATCCATTGCACTTCCAACCCAACCACAATTAAATTTTACTTTGCTAAAATACAAATATGCAGGTTAAACTCATACCTCACTGTCATTCAAGGTCATAAAATAGAAATGTCGATGACCCTTCAAAGCATATTCTCTTTGTCGTGCCTCATACGTTTGCATATCAAGCACCTTTTTGGACCATATATTAGATATTTAAGTTCCTAAAAGTGAATTATGTGCACACATTGTTCATCACCTTTGCATATATAACATAAAGTGCATAAATGCTCCAAAAGAAGAATAATAGTGCAAATTCCAACACTATAAGATACAACACAATCCATTAATTATAGAATCCATTCAATCTTCTTACTCCTCCATTAACGAGAAAATTAAGTTGATTCCGAGACATAAGCTATTCTTTATCCCCCATACGACCATAGACTATATGAACATGGTGGTAATTAAACTAAACCTCAGCAAAAAGAATGATTAGGGGGAATGAAACGAAAAGAGAAGAGTTTTGTGAGACCAATTTAACATAACTGCAAATATAACTTCATAAAAGGTAATATTAAATATTTCTTCTCCAAAAACTTCAGCTAAAATAAGGAACCAAAGCATAAATATGATCACAAAAATTAATAATCATCCTCAACAGTCAATGGATCATGTATCATAACAAAATAATAAGTAAAACTGCTAAATTACTATAGGGATAATAAAAAGGATCTAAAAATTGCCCTCTCTAACATATTCAATAGGAAACTAGCCTTTAGCAATAATGCCAAGTGCCTTTAGTCCATAACCCTTTTTCCCACATTTAAATCACCTCAGGCCAGCATACTTGCGTTTCTACAAACTTAACAAAGTTTTTATTAATAAAATTAAATAGATTAAACTTTAATTTTTAAATCAAAATAACATAATAAAATAGTATTTTTTTTTTACTTATTAAGGAAACTTCTCAAAATTTATCAATTTTTTTTTTCAAACTATCATTTTCCTTGTATTATCAGAAGTCGACTTTGAGAAGGCAATATATATATATATATATATATATATATATATATATATATAATTTATTTTTTATATAATATATTAAAATATTATATTTTATAATAAATTAAATTAAAATACATTAACTTTTTAATATATATATATATTAAACAAAATAAAAAATTAAAATGTAAAAAAGTTTTTAAAATGTTAAAAATAAAAGTATAAAAATAAAAAATAAAAAGCAAATTAAAAAATAAAAGAAATAATAATGTATATATATATACAATCGGATTTTTTAAATTTATTTTATTTGAAAATGTAATATTTTAATATTTTGAATAATATATATATATATATATATAGATATATATATATATATTAATTATTTATTTCTAAATTATATATTAAACAAATTAATAAAGCATAAAATTATAAACTAAAACAATAATTAAAATTTTAAAGAAATTAAACATTAAATACAATTAAATAGAAATAAAATATATTTTTCATTTTTTGTTTTTTTATTTAAAGTTTAATAATATTTTTGTTTTATTTATTTTATATTTATATTTATTTTTCAATATATTAAATAAAAATTAAATTTTATATATATAGATATTAATATTTTATTTTATTTTTCAAATATATATTAAGAAATATGAAAACATAAAAAATCAATAAAATAAAAAAACATTTAAAATTTAAAATTTAAAAAACATAAACTTTAAATAAAATTATAAATAGTAAAAACAGAATTAATATTTTTTTTAATATAAAGTTTAAGTATTTTTAATTTATTTTATTTCTTAAGTATTCTTAATATATATTTAAAAAGTAAAATTATATATAATATATATATATATATATATATATATATATAAAATTTTTTATATAATGTATTAAAAATAATATTTTGACTTCTAGAAGTTGACTTCCAGTAATATATTTTGACTTTCGGAAGATGACTTCTGATAATATATTTTGACTTTCAGTGTTGAAAACGTGTAGCGGAATGATTAGCGTTTGAACAAAAATCAAGAGGAGGGTGAATTGGGTTCTTAATAAAATTTGTGCTTTTAAAATTTTTCCTTTTAATATCAAAGATCAATTAAAATTTTTTCCTTTATTTTAATAAACACAATAAAATAAAGAGAGTAGAGAACAGGAAATTGCACAAAGTATTTATACTGATTTAGATCAAAGGACTCTATGTCTAGTTGTTAATCTCTCGAAAATGAGATTAACTCAGTCACTAAAATAAACCAAACTTACAATCAATGATAAGAAAGATTAAGTTTAGAAAACACCTCTCTTGAATCACACAAGAGATGAAGATACCTCCCTTGAAATCCATAAGGGATGAAAACACCTTCCTTGAATCACACAAGCAATGAACACCTCCTTTGAATCACACAAAGGATGACAGGCTTCTTGATGAAGGATTGACCCCAACCAAGGATGGAGACAAATGCTTAAGAAGACTAAGCATGTTTAGAAAGGAAGTTCACTAATCCTTCATCCCTTTCATTTGTGTTTGCTATTTTTGATTCCCTAAGTTG
>Ga0214543_1001150_pt1 | contig 49833 bp, 31 predicted proteins | sample CNSS2metaG_FD_160094 | JGI IMG/M metagenome (GOLD analysis project Ga0214543, IMG submission 160094) | Root nodule microbial communities from cowpea collected in UCLA plant growth center, Los Angeles, California, USA - CNSS2 | ecosystem: Host-associated > Plants > Roots > Nodule | place: USA... | reverse complement strand
CCAGGATTCTTAAAATCCTTTAGGCACGGTGCAAGTGAGGTTCCGCGATTGAGTATTGCATTACAGGTTCATAACTTCGTTCCTTTCTCTAACAAAGGGTTCAATCTTGCGATGAAGGTTTGCTTCCAATTGTGCGGGTTGCGATTTGCTTCGTTTTCAGGTATGTGAAGGAAAATGGAGTGCGGTGCATATGAGGTTGCTGCCATGATTCCCTGACGATGCATTCGTGTTTTGCCATGGCGTTGTGGTTTTGATTCATAATCTTCATGGGCATGTTGCTACGATTATGGTTTCACTGTTGGCGGAACACAATTCGTTTTGCGGTTGTGAATGGTGGCTTGCAGTCTAGATTCGTGGTGGCTCGCGATGCAGGTGCGGTGAGATGCGATGGTGCTACTTCGAGGCACTAGGAATGACAACGTTCTCCAATATGGGTAGGCGTGATGTAGAAATGCTTATGGTAAGAGGTGTTTTGCAGTGGAGATGTAAGTGCACGGTGGCCGTGAACGAGTTTTACTTTTAGGCAAGTCTGATGGTGGTTCAATGGCTCATGGTGATGGTTTAGCACGTGAAAGACTTATGATTTTTTGTTTATGGCGACGACAACATGTGATTGTTGCGTATGTGTGTGCAATGATTATGCCACGTGTCATGTTTTGGTTAGACAACTTTTTAAGTGGAGGATTGCCACATGGATGTTTATGAATGAATTGCTTTTGTGAGTGCTAAGAGGGGTGAAAGTTAGTAGAAATAGGGGGTGCACGACAAATTTTGTATGGGCCATATAAGAATGGTGGACTGTATGAGTAAAAACTAGGAGTGCATTTAGTTCCTTATTTATTTCTTTCCAAAATTTACTAATTTTTGTCTAGTTTTGTAACTTTGATAATTTAATTTCACATCTTTAATGAACCAAATTTAACTTTAGTTGTATCTACAAACGTTAGAATATCCAAAGATAAATTATGCAACTAAAATCACTTTTAAGCCATTTTTATCTCACAAACTCAAGAAGCTCAATTATCTCAAAACCTGATTAAATCAATCTTTTAAGCACTAAAATTCAATCAAAAATTCAGAATTAAAGATCAAATGAGGGCAAAAATATGCATTCATCAACAAGCCAACCAAAGTTAAGTCAACTTAGGGAAAATCAAACATAATGAAATCTAAGACAATGGAATCCCTTTCTAAACATATCGGTTCCCCTAAGCATAGGTCTTGGGCCATCATCCTTGGTAGGGGTCAAGCCTACATCATCCTACCCTTCTTGGAGAGAATTTGACCTCAAGTTTTAGAAGCCCTTGTTGATAGAGCTTGACTTAAGTTGAGGAAGTTATTTCTAATGAGATGTTTCTCCATCTTTTTCTAAGGATTCCACCCCTAGCCTTGGAGAGGCCATGTTTCTTTTCTAAGCCAATTTTCCTCTCTTGCTTGCGCCTTTGTTCTTCTATCTTGGCTTGGGAAGAGAAGGAAGAATGGTGGTGCACTTCTTGCTTTGGAAAACACTTTTTGTAGACAAGTAACACCTTGGTGAATGCTTGCCCTTTTTCTTTTTCTACTTTTTCTTTTCCTATTATATTTCAATCCTTATTAACTTCTTGAGGTGATAAAGGTAGTAAAGTGGTCTTCTTCCCATATATGTAAAAAATGTATTTGTTGGTATGGCCAGTAAAGTTTGTTTATCAAATTGTCATGGCCTACCTAGTATGATATGTGTGATTTCCATTACAACAACATCACATAGGACCTCACCTTTGTAGCCTCCTATGGAGAAGTTAATTAGGAATTTTTATTGAAATTTTTTTCTCCCTCCTTACTTATCCAAGTAAGCTTGTAGGGCTTAGCATGAGAAATGGTTTCCAATTTAAGCTTTTCCACTAACCTTGTGCTAACCACATTGGTATTACTTCCTCCATCAACATTTAAAGTGCAAACCTACTTGTTTATGATGCATCATGTTTGAAAAATGGTTTCTCTTTGAGTTGGCTTAAGTTCATTTTGAACTTGGTCCATCATGCATCTCACTAACATATGGTTTCCCTCATATGTTTTAGTTTCACTAGAGGAAGAATATGCTTTCTTTGAAGGAGAAGGAAGGATGAGTGCTGACTCTCAACATCATTACTCTTCTTTAAGATCATGGTCCTCTTGGTTGGACAATTCAAAGCAATGTGCTTATACCCTAAATATTTAAAACATTTAATGGAACTTGTCCTTTGAGAAGTGGAATGGTGAATGTGAACACTTGGTGACCTACTTTTACTTGGTGGTTCTTTGTGAGACTTAGAAGGGGATTTATCGTGCTTTTTTATCATTTCCCTTCAATAAGTGACTCTTCTTTACCCTGCTTTTTCTTTTCAATTGAATTTCAATCCCAAGGTTAGGTGTGAAGACATTTTCAAGAGTGGAGTACTCATACGACTCTACTTGGTCTTGTATGTCTCTCGTAAGACCTATCACAAACCTATTTATTTTCACTGTTAGTTTCTTTATCCCACCCCTAAGCATTTAAGACTAATAATTCTTTAAAGTACTCACTCACACACATAAAATCTTGGTGAAGCCTCCGGAGTTTCAATAGAAGTTCCTTCTTATAGGAGGGAGGAACAAATCTAGTGGGCATAAGAGTTTTAATGTCCTTCCAAGAAGTAGCGGGTGGCCCTTGGTCATTGTCCTTACAAACTTTATGCCACCAAATCTTGGCATAATCCTAATATCCTAATAATATTATATCAACTTGTGTTTGATCTTTTACATGATCAACATTAAAAACTTGTTCAACTTTAACTTCCCAATCCATATAGGCTTTGGGGCCAATTCTATCATAGAACTTGGGAATCTTTGGAGCTTGCTTCATTAGGGATGGGTTTCGCATAGAGTTCCTTATTCTCCTAGCCTCTCTTTCTTTTTCTCTAGCTTAAAGCCTTTGGATGTGCTCTTGGATTCTTAACTCACTTTTCCTCTTGTCTTCTCTCACTTGTTCAAAGGCCTACTTCCTAGACAACTCAAAATCCCGAATCAAGTTCATTAATGTCTTTCCTTTGTTTATAGTAGGTGCATTTGATGAACTTATCATGATTCCCACAATTCAAACTTAAAGTCGAGACAAAAGAAAATGGATTAGTGTTAGAAAAGATCAACTATCATCCAAAATGCAACCCTAATATTTTGGTTCACACCCCAAAGCAAGTAAGGTAAGGCTAGCACTCAAAATCCCCCAAAGGAGTTAAGAACACTTTAAAATTTTCAAAAACCTTTCAAGGGCAATGCAAATGGGTAAGAAATGTTTTGGCGACACACTCAAGAGACCAAAGGAAAGAAAAATTCAAGGACAAAACAAAAATTACCTAAAGACAAGCAAAAAAAGCTTAAAAGCAAGAAGGGTAAAACTCTAAAGAAAGAAAATCATGTGATAAAACTTGCAAACAAGACTTGCACAAGAAAAGCACACAAGGAGACTCTATGGAAAGATACTAGAACATGCTATTCCACGACTCAAATCATTCATACACAAGGAAGACAATAACCAACTTAAAGTATAGATCTAATTTGCCAATATCACCCAACACTCAAAATATGTAAGCTACGAGCTTAACACATAACAAATTTTCAAATTTTTGTTTACCAAGGAGCAAGAATGCTCTACGTTTTAGACCAAAAATGCTTGAAATTTTTTTCTCTTTTCAAATCTAGCTCATCAAAGATTATAAGAAGGTGTCTTGGTTACTTAGTTCCTTGATTTTATGCTACAAATCAATTCCAAGGTACATACATTAAAGAAGACATGGATATCTTGCAATATTCGAATATTTGAGTGACAAGAACAAGAAAACTCTAAATGAACATATGACAAAAGACTCAAAATCAAAGCTAAGCACATTTAAAGACACTTTCAACATCTGAGGAACAATTTCGGCATGGTAACATTTAGCTCTCGATTTTGGACCAAAATGGTAACAAACAACATGCTCACAACTTCACAAGGCAACCAAAATCATGAGGATGAGACTTAGATACTTAAACCTCCAAGTGAAGTGGGAAAATGGGCACACCAACTTGAAATCTCCAAAAAAGCACAAGAACATCAATGTTAGCACAAGAAAACACCATATTTTAGACAACTTAGGCTCTAGATACCAAATGATGTAGCTTCATTTTAGTTTTATGAAATATGGTGTTTGATATTATAAAGAAAACATAGAGAAAATCTCCACTGGATATTAAGATAGCCTATCTATCTAGATGTAAATGTTCACTTCTAGAGGTTCTAAAGAAGGAGAGTGAAGGCTTGGTCAAAGAAACAACATAAAATGGATAACATAACACATAAACTGAATGAAAATGAGATAAACAAAGAAGAAAGTGAAAGCAAGAGAAGATGAAAATGGAGCAAGAGGAAGCACACAACTCTTAGGTGAGGACACAAAGGCCAATCTTTCCTAGAGATGAGTGATTGATGCCGCCACTTGATTGCTCAAGATAAGGCTAAGAAGAGTCTCCACTCCTTAGAGGGGAGCTCATGGAAATAGGTTGAAACAATATAAAAGCTACTCAAATTAATCAACCTTGTACTTGTTTAGGAGAGTTCTAGGGACCTCTAGGCAAAAACTAAAAGATAAAAAAGGTATTTAAACAATTACAAAGTCGTAGCTTCTAGAAGCTAGGTTAAACTTAATGCATAAGATGACAAAAATGGAGTAGACAAGGTGGACTCCATGTGTGAATTTTGTCGAATCACATGGAGGACCACATGGTACATGTGCTTTTTACTTTATGATTTATGCTTTTCTTTCTCTTCCACATCATGCTTGTTATATGCTTTCCATGTAGACATGCCTTAATATACTTAAATTAGTGTTCACCCTCTCCTAATTACCATAAGCAAACCTACAAAACAAATCAACAAGGATTAGCATGTCAACTTAGGTTAAGTCAACCCTAGTCAAAGGTCAACAAATCAACCAAAGTTAAGTCAACCAAGTCAACTTAGGGAAAATCAAATATAATAAAAGCTAAGACAATGGAAGGGATTAGATAAATCTGTTTGTAAACTTATGGGTACTTGGGCCACCATCCTTGGTACGGGTAAGCCTACATCAAAATGTATAAATTATAATTATATTTGTTGGCACAAGCAAGCTTGAAGCAAAGAATTGATAAAGCCATGTACTTGAAGATCACATGTGTTTGATGAAGATTGATGAAGATCCACTTGAAGATTAAGTTTTTAGTGTGTTAAATATGGAAATAATATGTTAAATGTAATGTTTTGATGTTATATCATGTTGGTAGGCTATGATGTCTTGTTAGTCTTGGTGTGTCTCTTTTAATCTATTAAAATGAGTTTTAACAGGTTAAAAGGCTTGAAGTATATAGCTTCTGGTATGAATGTATTCAATTAGTTGAATTATTTTTCAATCGACTGATTTCATTTAAGTCAAGTGAAATCAGTTGACTGTACAAAAAATTCAACTGATATTAATTAAACCAAACTATATATGTTGTGTTTTCGAGAGCAGAGCTAAGTTTCTGAGTTTTTGAGCACGAAATCTTGTCATTCTTCTAAGAAAAACTCTCTCTCTTTGTAATACCCAGTCGCAATGTGAAGTTTGAAGATCTTGGTTGATCTTGGAGGCATTTTGGCTTGTGAGTAGCTTGAAGAACACATGTATGGTTGGCTAGGGAGAGCCACCATCAGGTTTGGATGTTCTTGTGCCTCTAGTTTTTTTGCCTGATGTGATTTCAGGTCTGTAAGTATGATTCTTGCAGGGTAGTTGTCTAGATTTTTGTGTGATTCAAAAATCTTGTGAGGTTCTTTGTTCAAAAGTCTAATCTTGGTGTTTGATTTGTAAAACTTTTGAATATAGTGGAAACCAGGCTTAGGTTGTCCTGGTAAATTGGATGTAGCTATGTGATTGAGTGAACCAGTATAAAAACAACTGTGTAATTCTCTTTCCCTCATCTCACTCACTTTGAATCACTTTAAAACTCAAGAAAATCAAGTAATCCACTCTTTGTTATGTTTTAATACGTTCTTGTGTAATCTGAGGTTGTATAATAGTTAGAAATATTGATTGGAACAAGTCTTGTATGTAAAAGATTGTTGTTTTATTTTTTGACCGATTGAAAGTGTACTGGTATGCAACTTTTCCATTCTAACTTTCCAGTCTATTTGATTCAATTGAAAAGAGTTTTATCCTTTCGAAAAAGTTTTAAATAGTCAATTCAACCCCCCCTCTTTTCTTGGCTAAAATCACCATTTCAAACCTACAATGTTTGATTTAAGATTTGGGTTTAAGATATGAATTTATATACCTGGAATTAAGGATGACATATATTAATTGATTTCATTTACTATCTCAATTCTGCTTGTCAATATTGCTATACACTTAAAAAAGGACTCATATGTGTAGTTCTGTATTAAATTTGGATAGGTGGTTGACACAATGGCTTGTATAGGATCATTGAACTCTAAAATTGGAATTTTTTTCCGTATTTCAACTTCTACTAAGTTGTTGTTAGGTTCTAGTAACTTACCATCATCAATTTTAAGTATCCAATTTGATAATTCTTGAATCTTGGATGCAATACTGGTTTGTAGTACTTCTTTTAGCAAACACATATTTTTGGTCAATGTTAACACTTGAAAGTGGTCCTATAGATAAGAGACAATAATTGTGGCATGGACAATATCAGATCTAGTCCCTCCAAGTATAATAGGTAGAATTTGCCTAAAGTCACCTCCGAATACTATGACTTTTCCTCCAAAACCTAAATTTGGTTTTGTCATACAGTTCATTATGTCTTTCAGAGTTCTATTTAAAGCTTTAAAACAAAATTTGTGTGTCATTGGAGCTTCATCCTAAATAATAAGCTCGACTTTCTTTAACAACTCTGACGCTTTAAATCCTTGTTCAATGTTACAAACCGATTTTTCTAGTGTTGGAGTTGGTATTTTGAATTTAGAATGTGATGTTCTTCCCCCTAATAATAATAATAGAGAAAGTAATTGCACTTGAAGCTACCTTGAATACAATTTTACCTTTAGATCGTAATGTCGATAACAGGGTTTTCCACATGAAAATTTTTCCTATTCCTCCATAGCCATACAGAAAGAACTCACCTCCTTGTTTATTAATGACTACCTGGTTGATCTTTTTTAAAAAAAAGATTATGTTCACCTATAATAGAATTGTTATTGAAACTTCTTAAATAGTGTAATTTTGGTTTAAATTCCAACAGTAAGAAGGGATAATAATCCTTAACTTGTCATGAATTTGAAGTTTGATTGAAATAAATCTCGATGGTCACCAATGTTATTATTCAATTATGCATATATGAATCTATTTCCACAATTTTATGTAAGAAAGTCGTTTGGGTATGGCATTGTTGGATAGAATTTTAAATTGCTTTTGTTAGATTGCAACAATTTTTCTATCTTTAGTAAAGTTAGATTTTGTAGGACTTATGTACTAATATTTAGTTCTTATAAAAAAAACAATTTAGGATAATAGTTTGTTAGTGCTTCAAGACATAAATGATGTGCTCATGTTATGGATAAAGTTATAACTATTATTGAATGGAGATTACCTAGAAATCCTATTGTATTTCTCTCTCGGTATAGAATTCCATCTGCCAGACACCCCTAAGTTTTGTCCAAAGTTCTTCCGGTTGATTAACACTATTAGATAACATAATGGTAACAAATAGTTTTCTTAGATAATGTCCAGAACTCCAATCTTTGGCTTCTTTTATAACTTCCACATATTTTGCATCTACTAAGATACCTAAAGCTAAGCAAGCTTCTCTAAATGTATAATATACTACATTGTTAAGTGTTCTGATATCTATGTAAGATGTTAGGCCTTTTATGATACTTAGCATTCATCTTAGATAAAATACTTCACCAGTACTTGGAGGCACCCAAATAAATCAACATATGTTAATTGTCTTGCTTCTTGGTATTTTTTATTACATTCCATCCAACATGTAAACATTGATTCTAAAATTGTTGGCTTTGCCATGATATCATCAATTTGGTTGTCATCCTTAAAGTAGATTGTTTGTTCTCCTGGAACATGGAAAGATAGTCTTTCTACTACTAGATTTATTCTATGAATATGAAACAAAAGTATTCTCTAGCATGGTTCACATGGAGATACGTATCTGCAATCAAGATATTGTTTGATTTCATCTATTGGTTCTTTGTTAAAAAAGGATTCATTTTCATTTGGAATTATGGTAGTTGTTATTCTTTCATAACCCTTGTTGATGTATTTGAATAAGTACTTCATTGAAGTACTATGATTACACCATTCAACATTTATATGTGTTTGGTACTTCAACAACAATTATAGGTTGTAAGGAATCACAAAACAATTGTCTAAGGAAACACCATTCTTAGTTATATTTGATAATTGCTCCTTCTACATAACAACAATAATTTCCTTCTAATATGGTAATGGTGCCTTGAATTTTTTTTTGGATATAACTATGAGCATTTTCCATTTTTCATGCAAGGTAGTGATTTGTTTGTTGTTCCACATGGACCGTGAATCATGTTATCTTAAACACATTGATGTTATTCTCGATTATTTATTGAACAAACGATTTCAATAGACATTACCCTATCAATTTCCTTTGCAGTTTTTCTAGTGGGATGCAAAAAGATCAACAAGTGTGCATGAGGTAGATCACGCTTATAGTATGCATGACTGCAAATGAAACATAAAACCTTTATTTTCATAGAAAAAATTATTGAAGAATTATGATTTTAAAGGTACGACTTACATGTAATAGTTTTCCCCAATAAATGATCCCAAGTTAAGTCTGTTAGAAGTTATTCAAAATTTATTTTGAAGACCCTTGAAACTATAGTTGGTTGGTTTGTTGGTGATAACTTTAATTGGCCAGTAATTATTTCTTGCCATTTAGGATTGCATGTGAAAGTTATAAAAAGATCTGGGAATCCTATATAACTACAAATTGTCATTCCATCAAAATATAGTTGGTCCATGAATCTTCTGTTACCGATAAAAGATGAAGGAAGAACCCTTTTTTCCTTTATGTGAGCCTTGATTTTGTGTGTTGTATGCTTCATAGAGGTTAGTATATTTGTCAACTTTTAACTTTTAATGATTATATTTAATGAATGATAATCTTTTAGACTTCATCATTGTATATCCATCAACAATGAATTGTTGAAACAATTGTCTAGATCTAAGCAAAGTTAAGGCTTTTGAGTGTCTTATTTCTAATTTGAAACAGATTCATTCCCTAATTGTTAGTCGGATCCTTTTCTTGTTGTTGAATCCTGAATTATCATAATGATTAACATCATATCTATAACCATCCTCCCCATATGGAAAGAGTAAAGGATATTGAAATCTTAAATAATTGGTGTGCAATTCATTTATTCTTTGTATTTTGCCAGATCGGTTTTTCATTAAGATGCCTCTAGGTAAAACAGTGTCTACTTCATCGACTATGAGAGTTGCTACTTCTGAAACATTGGGGCCATTATATACCTTTGCATCTTTAGTCATGTCTACAATAAATCTCAGTTTCAAGTCATCAAATGCTAGTGTTGGTATCTATCCATTGCCATTCTAAATGATTTGGCATGAACATTAAAGTCATCTAGCATCTTTGTTATTTTGTGACAATTTCTAAATCAATATTTTCTTGATTTCTGAAAAGCGTAAACAATTCAATGAGTACTTATTGGGTTGGATTTACAATAGTAGAAGAAAAATAGTGATGTACCTTAAAGATTGCATCATATTTTGAATATTATTTTCAGTGTCGTAAATATAAAGTTGGGAAAACTTTGGAAGCCCTCCTAGTAGTGGTAAAAGCCTCCCTATTCTATGACAAGATTGACTTTGGATTCGTAAATTAGGGGGTCCTTTTCCATTGTTAAAAGTTGTATCAACTTTTGCTTCAGGTGACGTAAATGCAAACATCATATTATATATTCTAATATGATTTTCATAGTTATTGCTCTCCTTCGATTCGTTATCAAATAAAAGAAGTTGTAAAACAATTGGTGGTTCTAACTAGGCACACACTTCTTGACATAATGGTTGCAGTCTGCTTCCATCGTTGGACAAAAGTATCCAGCTCACATGATTCGAGTGGCCATGCTCCGAGATCTATAATGGTTCTCACATATCCCTTCATGTATTTCCTTATAACATATTTCGCTTGTTTCTTTGTGAACATTTCATAATGCATGGTTGAAGCCCCTCTTGTATAGTTCTTCACCTACTAGGGTATATCATGTTGCCTTTCTTACCCATTTGCTGTCTTTTGAGTTTGGTATATTTTTAGTTTCAAGGTAACAGATGTACGGGTCCATCCATGTTTCTCTGTCGCTATCAATGTTCATGCATGTGTTAGTTTTATAAGTGGAAAGGGTCGACAAGGTTTGCTAGAGTAAGGATCTATATTTCCCCTTCTTTTTGGTACTAGCCAGCTTTGATAGTACATTGGCTTTAATGTTGTCCCCTCTTGGCACATGATCTACTTTTATTTCATCAAAATCATCCACTATGTTACGAACCAAACGATAATATTGAAGCAAAAAGAGGTCTTTGACTTGGTACTCGTTGTTTAAATGGCCTACAGTAAGTCTGGAATCCATTTGACACATCACTCTTTACACTCCCACTTCTTTGGCTAATGTTAACTCGGTAATGATGGCTTCATACTCTGCTTGATTACTTGATGTTTTGAACCCAAAGTGTAGGGAGTTTTCTATCAACACACATGATTAGGTCCTTCTAATACCATTAAGCCCCTGCTTCTTTTGGGTTTGATGACCCATCAACATATAGTGTCCACCACTCTTTTTATGGCATATGTTGTCCCTGTAATTTGCTTGCAACATCTGCCAGACATTGGGCTTTTATCGGTCCTTTGGGTTCATACTGAATATTAAACTCGAATAGTTCTACGAACCACGAGGACATCCTTCCTATCAAGTCAGGTTTCTATAATATCTTCTGGGTGGGGTAATCTATTTTAACGATGACATGATGATTCTAGAAGTATGGTCTCAATCTTCTGACTGTGGTGACAAGAGAAAGGGCCACTTTCTCGACCATTTGATACTGTGTTTCTGGGTCCTGTAGGGTTTTGCTAACGAAATACATTGGTGTTACTTCCCCTCCTTGTGTTGGACGAGGGTCACGCTTACTGCGTCCTCGATTGTGGTGATGTATACAACTAGGGTCAAAGTGGTATCTGACTTGCATAATACGGGAAGGGATGTAAGTATCTGTTTCAACTTATCGAATCTTTCTTGACATTTCGTTCCCCAGATAAAGACAATTGACTTCTTTAGGAGCTTGATCATTGGTTGTGTTTTGTTTGCTAAACGTGGTAATAACCATGATATTATCTTAAGTCGACCTATGAGGTGTTGTACCTCTTTAATGTTGTCGGGGCTTCTCATTCCAATGATTACTTGACATTTTTCTGGATTTGCTTCGATTCCCTTTTGGGTTAGCATAAATCCTAGAAATTTACCATCGTCCACCCCGAAGACACATTTATCCGAGTGAAGGCGCAAATTGTAAGCTCTTAAGGTCGAAGACACCTCGGCCAAATCTTGGGAATGTTGTGTTAAGGTGGGGGACATGACTACAATATCATCCACATACACTTTTACGCTCCTATCAATAAGGTGTTTGAAGACCTTATCCATTAGACGTTGATTACTAGCCCCGACATTCTTAACGCCAAAGGCCATGACCTTGTAATAATAGTTAGTTTCCTCCGTGATAAAAGTTATTTTAAGCATGTTTGACTCTGCCATTAGGATCTGATTGTATCCGGAATAGGAATCTAAGAAACTCAAGATTTTGTAGTTGGCAGCTTTGTCAAAAAGTTGGTCTATATGGGATAGAGGGTAGGCGTATGAGGAGTTTATATTTTTGCCCTCATTTAATATTTAATTTTGGGGATTTAATTGAATTTTTGTTCTTAAAAATTGATTTAATTGAGATTTTTTTATAATTGGGTTTATTGTGCATGAGATACAAAAACATGTTAAAAATTGATTAAAGTTTTATGACACCTTAAAGATAAATCAAAGAATACAAAATTATCAAAGTCACAAAAATACAAGTCTAGCATTGCATGAAGAAGGCAAGAAAAGCTTGAAAAAGTGAAGAAGTTTGGCTAAGCTAAGAAGAGGGAACGAGCAATAAAAATTGGACCTTACGGGTTTCTCTATGTTTTTCCAGAAAAAAGGCTTTGATAATTCATAAATATTCATGATAAAAGATAATTTGGGAAAAATATATTTTTAGATATTTTATTTGATGTTTTTAAATAATCTTATTTAATTATATCATAAAATATCAAAAGATAATAACTACTAAATCTTTTTAAATATGCAAGATCTTCTTAAATCTTTTAAGATCTCTATAACAAACAAATATATCTTGAAGATATTGTATTATTTAGAAGATAATTGGAGGAGGTTACAAATGATTGATTTGGGAAAAGTAATGCAAATATTAGTTGGTGATAATTTATCAAATATCTTTAAATAATTTATTTATTTAATTATATGAGATACTAATATTATCAACCAACTATATTTGTCAAATAGTCTATATCTCTCCAAATATTTTTAAATATTCATAATCACTATAAAGATAAATGATATTTATCTTTATCTTTATTTTAGAAGATATTTGAGAGATTTTAGTAACATAAAAGCCTAGTCCAAGTCCTATATAAAGAGACTAAGAGGAGATAGAAAGAGGAAGCTCGACATTTCGGAGTTTAGGAACCCTTTAGGGGGCCTAATTTCATCATCCATCTCTACTATCTCTTCTTCTATTTTTATTTTATTTTGCATTCCATGGAGGGTTAAGCTTCAAGGGTTAGTTCCACTGTAATTTCTTAACTGGATTATGAGGTTAGATGAATAAATTTGTTTATTCTTTTGATTCTTGTTGTTTCATCTATGCCTTTTGGTTCTTAATAGTAAAAGTACTGATTTTTACATTGTAACAAGTTGACACAGTGTTAAGTCTATATAACATAACAATCATATGAGTCCAAGGATTTTTAAATTTTAATTGATAAGTTACTTTAATTAAATTTAGAAATTTTCATATGATTGAATGGGGGTTTTTACTAATAATTGAGAAATTACTTTGATTAAAACTGAAAACCTTGATTAAAATTAATCAAAAGTTACTTTCGATAATTAGCTTTTTACTATATATAAGTTCTAAAAGAACAGACATGATTATTATTAGTAATATTTAATTAAGAAGTTATTGGTTAAATTTACTATGATTAATCTATAAAGTTCGTGCTTTTGATTGAGAAGTTACTTTGATTAATAGTGAGGACGCCAATAAATTAATTGAGAAGTTACATTGATTAATTTGAAATCTTAAACAAAAAATCAATAACAATAACCTTTAGGAAACCAATGATGAATCCTATTTTGAAAAAGCAGTGGAATCAACCTATTTTCTTACTATTGTTTTTATCTCTTTTCAATTCTATTTCTTTCTTTCATTTACCTTAATCCTCTTATAATTTGACTAACTCTTTTGTATAGTCTTTATAAGAACTAATTTGTTAAAAAGCAATTTTGTGTTCATTGGGAGACGACTTTTAGTTACTTTACCATTTCTATTTTGTTTACTACTTTCTAAATAATACTGAAGTTGTTATAAATAAGTAGTATTAATTTGATCGCGTCAACGATAATGTTATCAGCGTCCTTGGGGCACATTTTGTTTAAATCATTGTAATCCACACATATTTGCCATTTTTTGTTGAATTTTTCACAAGTATGACATTGGCGAGCCAGGTTGTGTAATGGGCTTCTTCGACGAACCCGACATCTAAGAGTTTGGCGGCTTCAACCTTAATCGCATGTCGTATTTCTGCTCTTAATTTCCTCTTCTTCAGTGACACGGGGTGGGCCTCATGGAAGATGATGAAGCAATCTTTGGGTCCCTGGGAGGTCCATGATTGTCCAGGCAAACATGTATGCCTTATACATCAAGGCTCAGCCCATTTTTTCTTCATCCTCTTCGACCATCGTGGATTCTACCATCAAACTTCTTCCTTCTGGGAGAGTAAATTCTTTCATTTCTCCCACTGGTTATATTCGTTCGTCACTCCCTATCCAGGGACCCAAGTCTTCACCTATCATGGTGGTTATGCTACCAGGTGTATGTTCCACATTATTGATTTTTAAGACAAGGCTCGAGAGCCATAAAGGTGCTATGTAACATTCACTTGCCACCTTTTGATCCTATGCATGGTGACTATGTCTTCGAATGCTGATGGGAACTTCATTACGGGGTGAAGGGTAGACACCATGGATCCCAATGTATTTAAGGAAGGTCTTCCCAATAAGATTTTGTAAGATGTGTTGGCTTCAATGACAAGGTACCGAATAGGTAACGTCTTTGTTTGGTTACCCATTATATTTATTAATGGGTGCAAATTCATTAAGATACAAATTCATCACCATTATATTTATTAAATTCATTTTATAAGATACAAATAATAACATGGAACAATTTGGTAGATTTAAATGATGTAATTTGCTATGATTTTGCTACGAATTAGCTAGGGATAAGTTGTTACAATTTGTTATGGATTAACTAGGGATTAGTTAGAGATAAAATCTACTACGAATTAGTTAGGGATAAAATTTGCTATGGAACAACTAGGGATAAAATTTGGTACGGATCAGCTAGGAATTAGTTAGGGATAAACTCTGCTACGAATTAGCTAGGGATAAAATCTGTTATGGATCATTTAGGGATAAAATTTTGCTACGAATCAACTAGGGATTACCTATGAATAAAATTTGCTATGAATCAACTAATGATTAGGTAAGGATAAAATTTGTTAGGGATTAATTAAGGATAAAATGTGTTACGGGTTAGCAAGAGATTTGTTGTGGATATTAACATGTTTTCTTTTAATTCATTATCGAGGCTTTAAATAGTGATTTGCTATGAAAATTGTGAGCAATAGTGAGGGAATAATTCCCTTGCTATTAGACATGTCAAAGTGAGCCAATCGGCTCACACGGGTTGGCTCACCACGAGCCGGGTTGAAAATGAGTGAACCAAACCCGGCTCACTTTCTGGTGAGCTAGAAATTTTGTAACCCGGCTCAACCCACCACGGGTTGGTGGGTTAAGTAGGTTGGCTTACCAACTCACCTAATTTTTTTTTTGTATTCAAATATTTAAATAAATTTTTAAGTAACCCATGAGATGACAATCATAGTAAAATCAAGAATCAATGTTTTGATCATGCTCACCACCAATATATGAAGAATTATTTCCAAGAAATTATCCATTAGTCTAAGAAAGCATGGCTAATATTACAAATTTTCTTTCATGCTATTCAACAAAATATAAATAAAAAACTATACATTTTTTTCATGCTAATTTAGAAAAAATTGTTTATAAGACGGTTGGTTACTTGAGTAATTTACTATAAATATTATAGTTAAAGATTAAAGTATCAACATATATATAACTTGACAATCAAATTAATTAAACATTCAAACTATTCAAATATAATTAAGCAACATTCTAGCATTTAAAAATATGAAATTGTGAACAAATATAATAGGAGTAGTAAATAATTATTAAAAAAAAATTAAAAGAAAATTAAAAAAAAATTGTAAAAAAATTGTAAAAAAATGTTGGTGGGTTAAGTGGGCCAACCCACCTTCAACCTGACTCGAACCCGTTTAACCCGTGGGTTAAGTAAGTCGGGTTGAGTTCAACCCACTTTTGAAAAAATTGAATTTTTCTCAACCCAACCCGGCTCGAACCCATGGTGAGCCGGGTTGACTCACAGGTTAAAACCCATTTTGACATCTCTACTCGCTATTTAGGCACCTATGATTTGTTTACGAAATAATCTATAACTAATCTCTCGCAAAATCATTTTGCGAGGGATTAACTAGGAATTATTTCATCGCAAATTCGTTATTTTCTTGTAATGACATAAATAAATATTTTCTATTTTTATATTATCTCATGATAGACAACTCTTTAAAATTGATTCCTTAACTTCAAAGAATTTGAAAAGAAAAAAGGTTATTTGACATCGGTTATCACCATTTGACAATCCTTTGTAGGGATAAAATTATCTAAACAAAAGTGAATTTTTGTAATTTTAAAGGAAATGAAAAAGAGAAAGAAAGGCATTGTAATTAATGTGAAATGAGAGTAAAAAACATTGGTGTCAAAATATCATTATTTCTTTTAAAATAAATGAAACTAAATAAAATTATTTTCAATTTTAATGTTTACAATAATTACTCAGATTAGTTATCTGGTCTCTCCACCATGTCAATATATAGTATCACATAAATAGTGCAATAAACACCTTCTTATTACCACTTATTGTAAAAAAAAAAAAAAAAATCCAAGAATTATACATGCAAATGGTTTATCTTTTTTTAATTATCCTATTTTAGCTCCTTCAAATTCAACAACTTCAATTTTGAAGTACAGTTTGAGAAGCAACCACATTTGCAAGTAATTAACCTATTATATACACTGTCTCATGCATGGCATGGTTGTTATTATTCTCTCTTCTATCTGCTTTCTATTCTCCTTCGTTTTCAACTTCAGCTTCCATTTCTTGAACTTCAAGGATCTCAACTCTTCTGTTCATCTTCTTCTTTATCTTTATTGCAACATCAGCAGGTTCAAATCTGCCAAACACACATACCCTACGCTGCTGCTTCTCTATCAAATGGTTCTCTATTACTTCAATATCAAATAACAAAGTGGATGTTAAAACATTTCATCTTTTCTTTAGTAATAGCAAGACTTTAATATATGTGCATTACCAATCTAAAAATATCATGGATTTTAATTTGAAATTAATTGTTGTAAAGAAAAAAAAAAGTGGTGATACTTCAAGTTTGGTATAAATAAGTTTAAAAGAAAATCCTCGATTCTTTCAATTTTCAAAATTATATTTTCAATCCCTTATAAGAAATTAACAAAGAGTTAGTAAATTATGAAAAGTGGTAACTCTTAAGTATGGATAATAATTGGTTTTGGAGTTTGTTAATATATATTTAATCTCGTTATATTTTGAAAAATGTTGATATTGTAAATATAATTGATGGGCTACTGTTTGTTGGGTTAAATATGTTTTTGTCCTTCAATTTTTAGTGAAAATTAAAATTAGTCCTTCTTAAAAACTTGAATTAATTTAGTCCCTCGTCGTTTTTTAAGTTTATTTGACGTTTCAAACGTGTTTCTCAGGTAACATTAATGCGAAAATGTGTCATACGGTGTAAACAAACTAAAATATTATACTGAAATGTGTTTGAAATATCAAATAAATTTAATAAATTTTTGTTAAAATGACTAAATCGACGCATTTACATAGTTGAGAGACTAAATTGGTTCAAAGTTTCCAAGAGAGACTAATTGCAATTTTTACTAAAAGTTGAAGAACCAAAACCATATTTAATCCTTGTTTATTTTATCTTCTAAAATGAATCTTCTAAATTTAATTTAAAAGATAGAAAAAAATACTTTAAAGATTAAAAATATTGAAGCCTTGAAGTATAAAAGTCACCACACATGCTGAATGAATATATATTATTTAGTGATAATAATAAAAAAATGATAATTAATTTACAGCATTCATTTAAGTCATTTACCTTTCATCCGTAGAATGATTCTCCTTAATTTTCTGCAACAAGAATTGCAGTCGACGTTGATTCTCATGATCATGCAACAATACTGCATTTGTATAAACAACATTAAAAAACCAAGAAAACCACTTGACCTAAAAACTGAATAATTTTTTTGTGGGGTAAAACAAAAACTTACCTTTTCCGACATGGGGTGGGAATTGATGGAACCCACGATTGATTTTTACTTAGGATGAGCCAAAAGGCAAATGAAAAAGAAGTTTGTAGAGTGCAAAAGAATATGAAACATGAAATTATGAATATGATGGTGATCTTGGATCAACTTATATTCATATTCATATTCATTTTTATTGTGTATTTTTGTGATGGAATCTGATTCCACATGGAGTTGGACTAAGCTATATAAGGTAGTTGTTTGTGTTATAAGACCTTTTATCCTTCACTTTGCCTTTACACTTAATTCATTTGAAAACAACATGGCAAGGGGAAGCATCTCTTCATGCACATGCTTTGCATACCCTTTTGAACAATGCTAATAAAATCTCCAAAGAATCTCTTTATTTGTTTCCTAAGTTATTTGATAAACAGCATTAAAGCAACACCTCACATATAAACAAACTATACTTTTGTTGCCTTTTTTGTAGAAAGTTGTGACCTTTACCCAATCGCAAGGTGCTATTTATGACTTACACAAGTTATATATTTAAATGTACAAATAATATTGTTGACTTGTTTCAATATGTAAATTTAATGTGAGAGATTATATTATAAAAATCATCTAAATATAGAAACTATACAAACTATTAAATCTGGAAGTGCTTATATTTTTTAAAATTATCAAATGGTTTATGTTTTGATCTTAAGTCTATTGGGATAACACTCTTAGAATTATTTAGTGCATCTAAAGTATTATATGTAACTCAATCATCTTCTGATTTGGTTCTTAAAAGTGTTTCATATGGAAGAAAATGTCTAAGATGATTGTAAAAGGAAAATCTATTTAAATTATCATATTTGGGAAGGAAAACTCTTTTAGCCATCAAGTGGAGATTTGCTTTGATACCTTAATAGTCTTACATTACTTAAGAGTCAAGATCAAAAGTAATTTAAAAATTTGAGGTCAGAACATTAACAATATTTGTGCGAAAGAAAACTTCCTTAATCTTTGAATTAGAGTTTCTTTCGATACACTCAATAATCTCACATTATTTAAGAGTCGAACTCAAACATAATTTTTAAATACATTTTCCTCCTCCAACCTTTTTATGTAACTTTTAATAAAAGAAAACTCTAACAAGATTTCCAAACTCCAAATGAGACAATATCTAATAATACTAAATCATCATCATTATGTTTTTTTAATCCACTGAAATTTCTTTTCATACCAAAATCTTAACCAAACTGTGAACACCAACAATACATTGATTCTAACCAAATCGATTCAAGAAATTAGTAATATATGCTAATATTGTATAAAGGCACATGCACATGAACAAGGTACGCAAAAAGGATGATTATTCTAAAAGAAAAAAAACGATTTAAGCTTTATGTGACCTAATTTCAACCCACAAGACAGAAAAAAGTATTAGAATAAAAAGTTGAATGAGGTCCTATTTGAATAAAAAATTAGTGATAATTTCTATACATTTAATAAAGAAATCGCAATCAGATTGAGTGATGAATACACTTCATCTGTGTCAAACTCATTATGCAATCAGCAAAGTAATTGAATCATGAACCCACAAATTTTTATCTGTACATTGTGAAATGAATCTACAAAAATATTATGAATATTTGTTCAAGCACCGGGAAGAACGAAAGATCCGTTTGATGATGGCAATTTTGGGGAGTGAATTCTTGTTGATCTGAGTAATTTGTCGAGTGCTAACTTTCCCCATAGATGCTGATTTGAAAGTAAGTGTCACTTTCTTTTCCAAAACATTAATCACTACGGACTCTGTTTCTGCTGAAGAACAAAAAAAACCTATCAAGTGTTAGTTAGAACCATAATTATTTATAAGAATTTAACAATTAAAAAGTATATTTAATTTTTCAATTATAAAACTTTTACTTAGTAGTATTGATTCAACACTTGGATAAAAAGTTAATTTTAAAAGTTATAAGTATGAAATTATTGTATTGTTTGATAATATAATGAAAATATAATGGTAGGTATAAACTTATTAGAAATTACGATAAGAATAATCTTTTTGTGATTAATCTGTTAGGGAATTGATGACAATTTTCGGGGTTTTTTTTTACCAGGCAATTCAGTTGGCCTAATTACGGGAATAGGCATTATTTTAAAAAATTACAATTATAGGCAAAATGTGTGGGGCTTGATATTTTCTCATGAAGAAATCGTTAGGTCCCATGCGTTTTTGGGTCAAATATGGTCAATGGATGAAATCGTGTGGGAGGACGACTTTAAATAAGAAATTGTGGGGGTAGCACGTTTTCACTTGAAATCGTGCAGGGGGAACGTTTTTCTATTTGTAATCGATTACCTTCCTATGTAATCGATTACTGCATGCGTTGCAGTATTTCTGGGTTTAATGTAATCGATTACATAGGTATTATAATCAATTACAGTCGCAATTTAAAAAAAAAAAGTTTGATTAAATTTGAATTGGATTCAAAGGCAATCATAATAATTTTTATTGATTTTATAGAGTTTTATCGTCCATCAGAGAATAAAGTATATGAAATTGTAGTGGATGAACGCATAACATATGGTAGTCATAAGGTTTATTTATGTAATTGAAAAGTAAATTCATTGAAATTAAAAATGAACAAATTATTGGTGAAATGGGCATTGGCTCCTATGATGACCCTCAGTCTGAAAATAAGAACATTTTATTGGTTTCTCTGTAATCAGTTGATCCATTTTGTTATGGATCCTTGTCGTTGTTGGTCATTTGAAAGCCTTGCACCTAGTTTGTGGGTCTTGAATGAAATTAGGACTTGTATATGTTGACCAACAGTCCTCATTTCGTAGTGGGTGAAATTGGACTTGATAAGCCTTATTTATGTAATTAAGGTTGTAAACTAGATCAATAAAATTTGTAAGTGGCATATGAGCAAAAGAACAAACAGTTATGACGTGATGACACGATAGCCGACTAGCTTGGAAGTGACCACAATCACACCACCAATCATTTAATCTGACAGTGAATGAGATTTGTTTTTGCTATATTGATAGGGGGTCGATATCTCTTGCACCTCGAATTCATAATTATCTCGATCGTAGCGTTGAACATGACAATATGCGAATTTTTAGTGATTTTGTTGGAGCAAAGCAATGACGTCTTCTAGATATTGATGACCAGCTCTTAACATAGAGTATGCCTTCAAGCCACGTTCAACAAACCAAGCATTTATGTTTTGAAATGTTATTTTTAATAGTGCACAAATAGGTAATGATCGAGCCCCCTTAAGCATAGAGTTCATGCACTCCGCCAAGTTTGTTGTCATGCGGGTGTACCTCCGCCCCCCATCATAAGCCTGAGACTAGTTATGTAAGGGGATTTTATCAATTCAAGCTACTCCTTGCTGGAATTGGGACCTCATAGCTGAAAGTTTTGCTTGCATTGTAGGTTATTTTACTTCGTAAGCTGTGAAAAAGAAATATAAAATTAAATGAAATAATTTTTCGTTTGAAGGGAAAAATTTATGCATGTGGAATGTAAGGTTAGGAAAATGTCGTACTCAAGTTAAGGAAATCTTTCTTGAGATCTGCATTTTTGAACCTGTTGTTGAAGTTGGAAGCCAAATAACGTATGCAGTAGACAGAGTGAAGATTGTCTGATTCCCAGTCAACTTCTTTCGAGCGTAAGGCTGACAAAATGTCCTTGCCTCTATTAGTAATTAGGCATAGATTTGGTTGAGGAGTTACGTGCTCTCGTAGTAGTTGAAAAAACCAAAGCAATGTCTCTTTTGTCTCACCTTCTACTATTGCAAATGCCAAAGGAAATATGTTTCTATTTCCATCCTAAGCAATTGTAGTTAGCAAGGTGACATGATATCTGCCTATTAAAAAAGTTCCATCGACTTGAACAACAGGTTTAGAATACTTAAAACCTTCAATGCATGGTCCAAATGCCCAGAAGCAACGTTCCATAATGTATTTGGATGTCGCATCCTCAACATCAACATTAACTGGAGGACCAGAAAGTTGGAAAATTGTCCCAGGATTTGTCTGTTGGGTAGGTTGTAACCATCTGGGAACTTCATTATAAGATTGGTCCCAATAGCCATACTCCATGGTAATTGTTTTTTCTTTCGCTATCCATGGTCTTCTATATCTCACCGTATATCCGTAACGACTTTTTATGTCTACGACCAAGCTTTTGATGTGAATGATTGGGTTTGTCAGGACCAAATGAAAAACAATGGAAGCAATTTGAGTGGAATCCAGATTGCAGTGATCCTGTGAAATTAAAGTAGAGAAACATGTATGTCTAACGTCAATGAACTTGATTTCCTAATGATGTCTGATTTTACTGTTACAAGCCCTCAAACACCATTGACATCCATCATTGTAATGGATGCATCATGCAACGTAAAGATGGGGTTTCGATTCTAAAACATTGAAGCTATATCCATTGGTGATGTGATCATGTTTTATTGAAGACATTGTTATCTCTTTTGAATCGAAGTGCATCTGTTCCCGCAGTTCGACTTCCCCATATGGATTGTAATCCATAGTAGGGACTGGAACAATTTCTTGATCGTGTGGATTGTCTTTATCAAAATCATCAGAAGTAAACCCGTCCACGATGTCTGGAATGACAGGCTTGTCTTCGATTGGATTAGACGAAGAAGATACTCCATAATTCCATGAACTCATTATTTTAACGTTGGTATGGAAATGTATTGTAAGAGGTTTGAGATGTGAAGCGAGTGGTGTATGCAAAGAAAAATTGGTACAAAACAAATGGTGGTGTTATTGTATATAAAAGGACTTGAAGGAGGTTGATATAGCATTATTTACGAAAAGCGTACGAGTATCCGGAACCGAAATAATGGGTTGGGGTGCGAATAGGAAAAAAAATTAAAACCTAAAAACGTGCTACCCCAAAACGTTTTCACTTTGAAAACGCCCAGCCCCCACACGTTTTCATATGGAAAACTTCACCCCATACGTTTTCTACTAGAAAACGTCTACCCCCTCACATTTTCTAATTTGAAAACGTTTGGTCCCAAGACGTTTTGTAAATGAAAAACGTTGGGCCCCTGCGTTTTCTTCTTACATGTTTATATTCCCATGCTTCAATGTGATTCCATGCACGTCTGCTGCACCATTTCTACTTCAAAGCTGCCATATTATTATTCCAAATTCACATTTCTTCACACATGTTATTCAAAATTCATGCTTGCTTTTATTCTCTTCCTCTGTATTCACATTACCTGCAACATTGAGAATTATGATGGGAATCTTTCAGACCACTATTATTGAAGAAAAAGTTATGTGCGGTCAAGAGAAGAAGGCGTGTGGGGGTATGCATGCACGGTAGAGTAGAATAGGTAGTCATGAGTGAGAGAAGTTATGCTTTACGTGAGAGAAAGAGAGAAAAGAAAAAAAATGTACCCATGTGAATGAATAGTTGATATAGTTGTTTAAATAGGCATGGTTGGTGCAGCACTAACTTCACATCAAAGAAGGCTTCATATCTTTGCATTTGTATTTGGAATTGCAGCACAATAACAAAAAATTCTCACTCGTCAATCTCACAGGTTTGGTCAAATTTATGAATTTATTTTTGTGTATGATTCTTATTGATTAAGTTTAAAAGATATTTTGTTAATGTTTTCATCTTCTTTTACGTAGTTCATTGTGACTGAAAATAACAACCTTCCAACAAACATGTCAGTCTTGCATCATCACGACGACCACATCACAAACCAGATTTGGGAATGAAACGAGAAAGTGCTACAGCCAAGACGCCATTCAATCTGGATTTTGAAACATACAGATCTGATTGACCATAGGGTTAGAATGTTAATTGATCAAACTGGTTTTGGCCACGTTTTGAAAGTTGATAATATGGAGATTAACCACCTCATGGTAACAGTGCTTTGTGAAAGGTGAAGAATTGAAACTCACACCTTCCACATACCACTAGGTGAAACAAATGTCACCCTGGAGGATGTTTCACTCCAATTGGGGGTGCCAATAGATGGCGAACTCGTTACCGATTCTAGTTCTGGAAACCTGTTGAAATTGTGCCAAGAATTATTAGGGGACATTCCACCCGAAAATATGTTCACAGGGAAATTGATAAAGTTGTCATGGCTAAATAGCAAATTTCGGGAATTACCAACGGACGCCAACCTAGGAACAATTGGACAGTATGCACGCGCTCACATCTTGATACTAATTGGCAGTATGTTGATGCCAGATACATCAGCTAGTCTCGTGCATTTTATGTATTTGCCATTGTTAAGAGACTTGGCTCATGTTTCAAACTTTAGTTGGGGATCCGCAGTGTTGGCATGTTTGTATCGTGCATTGGATTACGGTACTAAGCTTCAACAAGACAACATTGGTGGATGCATGTTACTGTTGTAGTGTTGGGCGTGGGAGAGATTCTCATGTATCTCTTCAGAAATACAAACACTCACGGATGACGAGATTGTGACTGGCCTTGCATTCCCCCTAAGCGTGAGGTCGTGTCGACAAACACGTTTTGTCTTCCATGACCAAACAACTGTGGTTTAGTTCCGCAAAAACTTTGATAAAATTCAACCAAAACAGGTTCATTATCACCAGTGCACTACTAATTTATTTGTACAAATTCGCTTTGTACAAATTAGTAGTGCACTGGTGATAATGAATCTGTTTTGGTTGAATTTTATCAATTTTTTTCCGGAACACAACCACGGTTATTTGGTCATGGAAGACAGAACGTCTTTGTCGACACCACCTCATGCTTAGGGGGAACGCAAGGCCAGTCACAATCTCGTCATCCGTGAGTGTTTGTATTTCTGGAGAGATACATGAGGATCTCTCCCACGCCCAACACTGCAACAGTAACATACATCTACCAATGTTATCTTGTTGAAACTTAATATCATGATCTAGTGTATGATACAAACATGTCAACACTACGAATCTTCAACTAAAGTTTGAAACATGAGCCAAATATCTTAACAATGGCAAATACATAAAATGCACGAGACTAGCTTATGTATCTGGCATCAACATAGTGTCAATTAGTATCAAGATGTGAGCGCGTGCATACTGTCCAATTGTTCCTAGGTTGGCGTCCGCTGGTAATTCCCAGAATCTGCTATTTAGCCACGACAACTTTATCCGGTTCCCTATGAACATATTTTCGGGTGGAATGTCCCCCAATAATTCTTGGCACAATTCCAGCAGGTTTCCAAAACTAGAACCGGTGACGAGTTCGCCATCTATTGGAACCCCCAATTGGAGTGAAACATCCTCCAGGGTGACATTTGTTTCGCCTAGTGGCACGTGGAAGGTGTGAGTTTCAATCCTCCACCTTTCACAAAGTACTGTTACCATGAGGTTGTTAATGTTCATGTTATCAACTTTCAAAACGTGGCCAAAACTAGTTTGATCAATTAACATTCTGACTCTAGGGTCAATCAAATCTGTATGTTTCAAAATCCAGATTGAATGGTGTCATGGCCGGAGCACTCTCTCGTTTCCTTCCCAAATCTGGTTCGTGATGTGGTCGTCTTATTGACGCAAGACTGACATGTTTGTTGGAAGGTTGTTGTTTTTAGCCATAATGAACTACGTAAAAGAAGATGAAAACATTAACAGAATATCTTTTAAACTTAATCAATAAGAAATCATACACAAAAATAAATTCATAAATTTGACCGACATGTTTGTTAGAAGGTTGTTGTTTTTAGCCATAATGAACTACGTAAAAGAAGATGAAAACATTAACAGAATATCTTTTAAACTTAATCAATAAGAAATCATACACAAAAATAAATTCATTAATTTAATCGAACCTATAAGATTGATGGGTGAGAATATTTTGATGTTGTGCTGCAATTCCAACTACAAATGCAAAGATATGAAGCCTTCTTTGATGTGAAGTCAGTGTTGCACCAACCATGCCTATTTAAACAACTATATCAACTATTCATTCACATGGGTACCTTTTTTTCTTTTCTCTCTTTCTCTCACGTAAAGCATAACTTCTCTCACTCATGACTACCTATTCTACTCTACCCCGCATGCATACCACCACATGCCTTCTTCTCTTGACCACAAATAGCTTTTTCTTCAATAATAGTGGTCTGAAAGATTCTCATAACAATTCTCAATGTTGCAGGTAACATGAATGTAGAGGAAGAGAATCAAAGCAAGCATGGATTATGAATAGCATTGTATGAAGAAGCGTGAATTTAAAATAGTAATATGGCAGCTTTAAAGCAGAAATGGTGCAGCAAACGTGTAGGGAATCACATTGAAGCATGGGAATATAAATATGTAAGAAGAAAACATAAGGGGCCCAATGTTTTTCATTTACAAAACGTCTTGGGGACAAACGTTTTCAAATTAGAAAATGTGAGGGGGTAGACGTTTTCTAGTAGAAAACGTATGGAGTGACGTTTTCCATATGAAAACGTGTGGGGGCTAGGCGTTTTCAAAGTGAAAACGTTTTGGGGTAGCATGTTTTTAGGTTTTAAATTTTTTTTCCTATTCGCACCCCCAACCCATTTATTTCGGTTCCGGATACTCATACGCTTTTCATAAATAATGATATGTCAACCTCCTTCAAGTCCTTATATATACAATAACACCACCATTTGTTTTTGTACCAATTTTTCTCTGCATACACTGCTCGCTTCACATCTCAAACCTCTTACAATACATTTCCATACCAACGTTAACATAATGAGTTCATGGAATTATGGAGCATCTTCTTCGTCTAATCCAATCGAAGACGAGTCTGTCATTCCAGACATCGTGGATGAGTTTACTTCTGATGATTTTAATGAAGACAATCCACACGATCAAGAAATTGTTTCGGTCCCTACTATGGATTACAATCCATATAGGGAAGTCGAACTGCGGGAATGGATGCACTTCGATTCAAAAGAGGCAACAATGTCTGCAATAAAACATTATCACATCACCAATGGATATAGCTTCAATGTTGTAGAATCAAAACCTCATCTTTACGTTGCACAATGCATCCATTACAACAATGGATGTCAATGACGTTTAAGGGCTAGTTACAGTAAAATCAGACATCATTGGGTAATTAAGTACATTGTCGGTAGACATACATGTTTCTTTACATTAATTTCACAGGATCACTACAATCTGGATTCCACTCAAATTGCTTCCATTGTTTTTCATTTGGTCTGGACAAACCCAAGCATTCACATCAAAAGCTTGGTCGCAGACATAAAAAGTCGTTACGGATATAGGGTGACATATAGAAGACCATGGATAGTGAAGGGAAAAGCAATTACCATGGAGTATGACGATTGGGACCAATCTTATAATGAAGTTCCCAAATGGTTACAAGCTGCCCAACAGACTAATCCAAGGGCAATTTTCCAACTTTCTGGTCCTCTAGTTAGTGTTGATGGTGAGGATGCGACATCCAAATACATTATGGAACGTTTCTTTTGGGCATTTGGACCATGCATTGAAGGTTTTAAGTATTGTAAACTTGTTGTTCAAGTCGATAGAACATTTTTAATAGGCAAATATCATGCCACCTTGCTAATTACAATTGCTTAGGATGGAAATAGAAACATATTTCCTTTGGCATTTGCAATAGTAGAAGGTGAGACAAAAAAGGCATTGATTTAGTTTTTTCAACTACTACGAGAGCATGTAACTCCTCAACCAAATCTATGCCTAATTACTAATAGAGGCAAGGACATTTTTTCAGCCCTACGCTCGGAAGAAGTTGACTGGGAATCAGACAATCTTCACTTTGTCTACTGCATACGCCATCTGGCTTCCAACTTCAACAACAGGTTCAAAAATATGGATCTCAAGAAAGATTTCCTTAACTTGAGTACGACATTTTTCTAACCTTACATTCCACAAACATAAATTTTTTTCCTTCAAATGAAATATTATTTCATTTTATTTTATATTTCTTTTTCACAGCTTACGAAGTAAAACAACCTACAATGCAAGCAAAACTTTCATCTATGAGGTCCCAATTCCCACAAGCAGTAGCTTGGATTGATAAAATCCCCTTACATAAGTGGTCTCAGGCTTATGATGGGGGCTGGAGGTACACCCACATGACAACAAACTTGGCGGAGTGCATGAACTATGTGCTTAAGGGGGCTCGATCATTACCTATCTATGCACTATTGAAAATAACATTTCAAAACATAAATGCTTGGTTTGTTGAACGTGGCTTGAAGGTAGACTTTATTTTAAGAGTTGGTCATCAATATCCAGAAGACGCCACTACCTTGCTCCAACAAAATCACCAGAAATCTGCATATTGTCATGTTCAACGCTACGATCAAGATAATTATGAATTCGAGGTGCAAGAGATATCTACCCCTCATCAATATCGGCCAAAACCAATCTCATTCACTGTCAGATTAAATGATTGGTGTTGTGATTGTGGTCACTTCCAAACTAGTCGGCTACCGTGTCATCACGTCATAGCTGTTTGTTCTTTTTCTCATATGCCACTTACAAATTTTATCGATCTAGTTTACAGCCTTGATTACATAAATAAGGCTTATCAAGTCTAATTTCACCCACTGCGAAATGAGGACTATTGGTCAACATATACAGGTCCTAACGACCAACAACGACAAGGATCCATAACGAAATGAATCAACAGATTACGGATAAACCAAAAAAATGTTCTTATTGTCGCACTGAGGGTCATCAGAGGGGCCAATGCCCATTTCGCCAATAATTTGTTCATTTTTAATTTCAATGAATTTACTTTTCAATTACATAAATAAGGCTTATGACATTACCATATCTTATGTGTTCATCCACTACAATTTAATATACTTTATTCTTTGATGGATGATAAAACTCTATAAAATCAATAAAAATTATTATGATTGCCTTTGTATCCAATTCGAATTTAATCAACTTTTTAAAAAAAAAAAATTGCAACAGTAATCGATTACAATACCTATGTAATCGATTACATTTAACCTAGAAACATTGCACTCATTCTGTAATCGATTACAATATATTTGTAATCGATTACATAAAATCCAGAAAAACTGCAACGCATGCAGTAATCGATTACATAGGAAGGTAATCAATTACAAATAGAAAAATGTTCCCCCTGCACGATTTCAAGTGAAAACGTGTTGCCCCCACGATTTCTTATTTAAAGTCTTCCACCCCCCACACAATTTCATCCATTGACCATATTTGACCCAAAAACGCATGGAGACCTAACGATTTCTTCATGAGAAAACATCCAGTCCCCACACATTTTGCCTATAATTGTAATTTTTTTAAAAATGCTTATTCCCCTAATTAGGCCAACTGAATTGTCCAGTAAAAAAACCCAATCTTAAATAGAGTCTTTCAACTATGCTTTTTCAAATCACAATACTAGAACTTTTAAGACATTGTTCAACGCTGTGAAAAAAAATTGTGGAAGTAAAAAAGAAAAAAGATAAATAAGTGACAAATGATAGAAAAAGAAGAAAAGTGTAAAATTTAAATGATTATGCATTTGGTTTAAAAGAAAATAACAGAATCAGTGAAAAATTATTCATATGCACTTTTTATTTCTCACTTTTTTGTTTCTCAATTATTACCCCTCATCATTTATCTCCTTTACAATGTTCCGTGTGACTTCATAAGGACTTTTACGCTCTATTATATATAAGATTTAATTAGAAATTTAATCTTTATATTTAAATTTATGATTTATTTGGTTCTTATAATTTTTTTTTTTACTCAATTGTGTTCCAGTACTTTATTTTATTCAATTGAGTAATATTATTGTTTAAATAAAGTTAATGTGATTTCTTCTCTTATATTAGACTTGACTTTGTTTGAAAGGTGTCGTGTGTTAAAATTTGAATCATCTTTTATCTTAGAATGAATCATGTGTCAATATCAGATGTTTAAGATAAAAGATGATGTACATTTTAACACAAATCAAATCCAAATTTTAACAAGTGATCTTTTCAAACGATGACAATGCCAATTTAACAGAAAATACCATATTTTTTTTTAAAACTGTAAAGACTCAATTGAATTTGCTTTTAAAAATGTAAAACTCAAATATAAAGACCAAAATAAATCAAACATCTAAATATAGAAATTAAATTACTAATTAAACTTATCTTAAGTCATTTCAACTATGTTTACATATTTCTTTTCACAAATCTTCTCTCTGATATTATTTTTCACTCTCTTAACCTTTCAAAATCCACCTATAAACACTAATTTAGATATTTTAAAATATATTAAAAAATTAATATTAAGATGAGTATATTTTGAAAGTTAAATAGAGAGATAACACTAAAAATCCAACAAAAGTCTAAATTCTTTTTTTAAGTCATTCAAATTCATCCTAAGAGAATTGAGTTGAGCATTACTTATCCTAAGATAATCGAGTTGAGCATTACTGAGAACCAACATTTTGTTGATGTAGAAGAACAGAAATATAAAAACAAAAAAAAAATGAAATTCTATTATTTAATGTTTAGGTGAATTATGGTAGTAGACTAAACCATAAGCATGTGATGGTTTTGTTGTTTCTTGTGTCTTCATACCCAAAACTGACTTTATGACTCAGGTGAGACAGTGAAGGGTAATATCAAAACTACATAGAAGATATCAAATACCCAATTAACAATACCACGGGTAGTTGAGAGAACCAAGAGCTTCCACAAGAATCAAGAACACAAGATTCCAAAGGTGGAGTTAATAAGAAGTAAATAAGAATTATAAATACAGTACGAATTAAATTAAATTAAAAAAAATATTATGACTATGATTTTTTTATTTTCATTTTTTACTTCTTAATTTGATTCAGTATAAATCATGAATTAATATATTATTATTTTTTAAAAAAAAAAATACATTAATTAATAGAAAACACTAATAAATTACGTCAATACATAAAAAATAAATCAACAAAATAGAAATTATAGTATTATTTTCCTTAAATAAAATTACTCTCTCACGTATACTTCCAAAACATGCCAGACTATACCTAGGTGGAAACCAAGAAGGACCACCTCTTATGATGTCTGTCTCTCTCTCTCTCTCTCTTCTCTCGTTTCCTCAAGGGAATCAATTCTCCTGTTCTTCCTATGGAAGTTTTCTCTATGGAATCAATAAAAATATAAAAAAAATAATAATAATGTTTTCCCCTTCAAAATCAACCAAAATTTTTCTCTTGCCAAACATCTACAACTAACTAAACTCCCTCTTAAAAGGAACAGTTCTAAAAACATAACAAAAGAGCTTACCATTCATTTTTGCAATAATATCAGAAACCCTTCTCTGGCACTTTTCACATTGCATGTCTGCAGAGAGAACAAGCTCTTGAACCTGCTTCAACCATATCAAACCATCACCTAAAAACTCCACAAATCCAAGGCCAAAAGTAAAAACTACACAAACCTGAGGCATGGACAAGGACTCCATAGAAGCTAGACTAGTTCCACTCCCACCAAGAGGAAAACCCTTTGATTTTTTCACACCAATAACTTTTTCAACCTCCTTTTTAGCACCATCTTCAAAACCCATACCTGTGATTAGGTGTGCAACAGATTCATACAGGAACAAGACCTCATAAACATATAAATATTTAACAGGTTTGCAGCATCAATCCCATCCTGTGGAGAAAACGATCTATGAACAGCTTCTATTGCAGTGATGGAGCTACCCCATCTCAATCGTTAAGTAGTTGGTTGAAAAAGAATAAAATTTAAAAAAAAAAATTGTACAGAGCATAATGGCACAGTATGGTAAAGTGAAAAAGGTTGTATGCCAAATTGACAGAGATTGTTCTTTCAGTAACGTGCACAAACAGCCCCACATAGTGCTTCATTTTTTATTTTTTTTTTCTTCACGATAATTATTCCCTCAAGCTTGCTTATTAAACCAGGTTGTATGCTAATTCAATGAATCAATTAAACTAATAGTGTTTAAGGGGGCTCTTGGCTCAGCATCAAGAAAGCGACTAAGCAAAAAACCAAGCCACTCTACTGTCGATGGTACTATGATGCCCGTGTCTTAAACAAAAGCTAAATTACTTTTTTTTTTAAATGTTAAATTATTTCTTTAGTTTTTTTTTTATTTGTAAGAACATAAAAGCTTTGGATAATTATTATGTTAAAAAAACCTAAATAAACAATAAAGTTTAATTAAGTTAATTTTTTTAGTCTTTACAGTAATCAAGATCATTTAAAATTTTGCTTGTGAAAGGTCCATCATCATTTTTTATTCTATTACGGTGAATAAATACAACCGCTATTCCGAATAGAGTTAATGTTTCAAAGATTTTATCATATATAATCAATCAAGTTTGAATCGCATTGATACACTAGTCTTTTATTTGTGACTTCCCTGATCTCTTATTTTTAAGACATGTAATTATTTTACTTTTTGATTTTTGTTGAAGATATCGATCTTCTCTTTTGAAGACATAATTGCTAACATCTCTCACCCTTTATCGTATCTACTCATTCTTATAATAGTAAACTACCTTTCTTTTTCGTGGTCTTTGCTATTAAAAATTAGTTTGAATATTATTTTTCACAGGAACTTTAAGGAAAGAAAATAAAAAGAAGAAAAAAAAATTCTTGTTGAATATTAAAGATCACGAAAGGACGCACACTCAAACAAGAAAAAAGTTATATGGATGTAAGGAATTACACCCATATACATTAGTCCAACTCTCTTTAAGTTAGTTAGACTCATTTGTATATATAAAATAATTACCACTAACTATATAAAATAACAACAAAAAGTTGTTGAAAAGCGCACTAATCGTCTTATGGCATAAAGATTAGTCAGGGTAAGTCACAATCTCGTGGCTCTTGGTTGTTATAATCTCAAATAAAAAGAGTTGTGTTATAATTATTTATTTTAACTTTTATTTTTAGTGGTAAATGTTTGATCAAATAATTGATATCAAAATTAAAATCATGAGTTTGATTAGAAGCAAAACAATTGTTAAGGGAGAGATTATTACAAATAAAACCAATTGTCTCAATGGGACAATTATTGAGGAAGATATTGTTGCTGGTAACATCAATTATCACTTGACATACATCAAGTGAGTCAAGTCACAATCGAATTGTAGTCGTTATGCTCTTAAATAGAAAGAATTACATTATGACTATTAGTTATAACTTTTGATCTAGTGGTAAGCTTGACCAACAAATGTCTAACTTATTAGCTTACTAATAGAATAATTGTCTAATAGCATTCATGAAGAGGCACAAATGTTTAGATGATACAAAATATCATTATACCGTAGGGGTCAATCTGCCTACAAAAGCCAATCGGGGCTCAGAGAATTTTGCACAACATCGATCAATTCAAGTCAACAACACTTCTCCTGGATACAATGATCACTACGGAAATCGTAAAATTAAAACGACCTAATTCTACATAGTAAGCACACTAAAGATCGGTGTCACGTCGATGAGTGGCGACACACATCAGTACCGCGTGAGCTATTCGTCAAGCGGTGAAGCTCAAAATGTTAATAATACGACGGACAAAACATAGTGGAACGATCCACCAACCTTTAAAGTTGTGAGTATGGAAATATGAAGATTTATACGTCAACAACATCGATCAGTCGAATGTTTCGAGTAGTATCACCTAGTAGGCAGCGTCGGGAGGTGACAAGGTTAAATAGGTATTTCTGTAATTAAGATAAACATGTTAATAATCAAGTTTAAAAAGAATTAGACCTTAATTAGGCCAACCCTAATCAAAAACTTATATAAGAAACTATAAATAAGACTCAAAGGTAACTTAGAACTTTACTCTCGCATTTATTATAACATTAATTGTTTCCATAAAATGAACTTTTACTGACTTAAACATCAAAGTCTTTTTAGTAGGTATTTCAATCGATCAGAGGACTGAATGAATAACACTGTGTTGGAGAAACAGCTGAAGTGAAGACTTGAAAACTAAACAAACTGTTATGAGTAAATGTTGAGTCCTTACCAACGAAACGATTGGAATCTCTATCAAGCACACCAATCGTACACCGTCATTAGATTATCCACAACATGAAGAAGAAACAAGGAAAAGTTCAATTACTTTCCATGTTGGCTTTAGTTCTTCCAAATAATTATGGAAAGATGATTCTTACAAGTAATCAACATTGAGAAACTTCAAACACTTGCGCCTAGGAATGGGCTTGGTGAACATATCAATTAGAATCTCCTTTCTACCAATCTTTTGCTTCAACTCACTCTTCAGTATGAAAAAAAAAATTATACTTATGTCAACTAGAAATAGATTCTTCATTTTTAGCTTCATAAATAATGTAATCTAAAAGAGACAAAAAAGAAAATTAGGGATGCATCTTCTTCTCTTGAATTCTCAAAATAAACTCCTACTAGAGAGGGTGTCCTAACACCTTATACCTTCAACGAAACAAGGAATAGTTACAATTATAATCAGCTCCATAACAAAACAATGGAACATCTAACTATTTAGCAGAACAATTATCTAATAATTTCCATAAATATATGCAAAGAACAATTATCTAATAAACATCATAAATATATGCAGATATTTCTGGCGGTAGACAACATTTACCAAAAAATCTCTATATAGTAACAGTAATAAATGTTGTTATTAGACAATTTCACCAGATAAAAAGAAAAAGGCAACACAAAATTCAATATTTTAAAGTTTAAATTATTTATGAACAAACTAAATTGTAAAAAATCTATATATAAGTTTTTCTAAACTTTTATGTTTCACTTTTATATATTAGCTCATTTTAACTTAAAGAGAAGCGAAATTGATTTTATTCTTCAATTATTTTTCCCTTCTAAGAGCACTTTTTAATAAAGAAACTGGTCCAAATAACCTCAAACATCATAACCAAGACTTAGAAAAATATAAAAGTTACATATAAGCTATGTTTGTAAAGAAAAGATCCTTTATAATCACTTATAAGAGAGAAAAATATAGAAGAAAAAGTAAATCAATATCTCCATTAATTAAAATTAACTTATGCATAAATTAGAAATTAAACTTCAAGAAACTAAAAAGAGTAATTTAAATTTTAATAGAAAAGCTGGATTAATTTTTTCCTTTTTATTTTGATTTACTAAAAATATTTATAAAGAAATGTTTCCAAACATACTCCTAATTAATTCACAACCAACATGACCTTATTTTTAAATTATTACTTCTTAAGGTATTAAAATCATGCAAGAGATCGTTTATGAATTAAATATTTATCATTTTAGTAAAATTGATTTGAAAGAAGAATTATTGAAAAGAGGGAGGGGTTTAGGATAAATGTTCCAGGTGCCCTTGTTAGGATAGCCCTTATCCAAAGGTTTACTTGCTTAGTGGTAAGCATTGGATCCACGACCTACCTAAAGTCAAACAAGTGGCTCTTCATTGTGGACCAAAAACATAAAATACAAATAAATAAATAAAAGGGTTCCCTCCTTATCCCATTTCGTTTCATTTGTCTATTCGAGATGGTTCTTTTAATGTAGTCGTATGCATCAACACGGCACAGAAAAGCTGAACAACTGTTCATTAGTTTGCACCAGTTTTCTAATTTCTAATTCTCTTCATGTATTTCTCTACTAGGCGGCTATTACTAATTTACACTATTTTGACTCACAAATGCGCTAGTTCTATTCATCTTCATAAATATCCTCGCTATCACTGTCATATTCATTACCTTACTTTAAACTCTTCTTACTTTATTCCACTCTGCATTAATCTCCGCGTTAATAATAGTCATTGTCTTCTGCTATTTTTAATTCAAGTTACCCAACCCAACACACCTGATACTAAATTCAACCAAGTTGACTAGTTTTTACTTCATGGATCAAAACAAACTATGTCGGCTTTCAGCTACCTTGATCAATCCGAAACTAACCCACGTCAATGAACCATTCAAATTAGTAAAATACTTGATGAAATTTAAAATTTCATAGATCGAAAACATTAACTTAACATTCAGCTCAAAATAAATATAAAAGAACAAGCAAATTTCAATTCTTGTAGGAGAAAGTTACACAAATTACATTAGATAATTTTACCTATCCTATAAGTCAGAGCCATCCTCGGTTATTCCACTACGTTACACTTTTCCTACGCCAAAACTTGTATGCATCATCCTTGCCTCCTTGGGCTGCTTCTATTCGTTTCAAACACCCAACTGGAATGAAGCTTCGATGCCACAAACTACATAAACAAACTAATGAAAGGTGGGAAAGAAAGGGACTAACCTAAGGTAAATTTTCTATGTTAACAAGGGACATGGATGAAGAGACCCAAGAAAATCTGGGCTTGATAGGCATCGAAAGGATGCCGCTAAGATATGAATCAATGGAGTCACCTACACATAACCATGCTAGTCAAAGAAGGCACAACTGAAGAAGTGAAAATGGAAGGATCCCCTCCTGCATACTTGCAGTCATCATGATCAACTTTCAAAGATGCTGGGATCACAAAACTGTCAGGAGCATTTGATTTCAGAACCTTTGGCGACCTTTTCCGATGGCTTTCAGGGCACCGTGGCTTCTGATAAGAGGTACTACCACGTCTCCTCTTTCTGGTGGTCGTCCACCTTAACTGCAATAGCACATCATCCTTCAAAAGGTCTGAAACCATTACGGGGGTTTTCGGTCTATCCCTATCAGAATTCAAGCAATTATCTGATGGCTTAGGTTGTATTCCATCTCTAGTCGATGCTGCGATTGATTTGTTTTCATTGGATTTGGACGAGTTTTGTGGTGTTTTCAAGCTTGATAAAACAGACGCCACCAGATCAGGCCTTTCCCTCACATTCACCCACTCATTCCCAACCCAATCTTGAGCCTGTCTTAAGTTACCAGAACCAAATACTGACACCACATTTTCCCCTGCAAAGACATTATAACAAGGATTAATCGTAATTACAACATATTAATGAAGTAAAACGACATCAAATAGTTACAAAGCTGACACCTATACTTAAGAGGAAAAACATCGTACGAGTAAAGAGCCATACCTGGGAAATAAACATGATAATTAGCTTCGGAGTCCCTTTGAACAACTAATCCTTCCCACCATCCATCATGCCACCAGGCATCAACAACGGAACCAACATCACCAACCCAGGATAATTCACGTTTGTCGGACAATGGTGCTGGCCGGACTATGGTCCTCCCATGCATTCGAAGACCCAGACTATCAGGCACTGAAATTCTGGAAGCTAGAACCCATTCCTTAACCAAAGAAAAAAAAATAAAAGATTATATTAGACTCCCCATATATGCACAAATGTTGTACCAGTAACCACTACAAAGACAGAAAGATAGTTTCAAAGTACCTCAAGCTTCTTGGTTTCATCAACCGCATCTTGAATGTCTCGATATTGCACCTTGACTTTGTATTTGTGTCTCTTGACAACAGAAGCTGTAAACCAACATCCTCTCATCCCACTGTCTTGAGAAAGGACCTCAACTTGGGAACCTACAAGTAAATGCTGTGAACAATGTTCATTCTTCCCTTTAATGGTTGCTGTCATGTTTCTGTGCCCGACCCGCTTCAAGGAATTGTTTCCAGAACTGATTTTTGCATTATTCTTAATGTTATTCAGATTTTCCAATTTAAGGGCAGTTAAATCAATTGCATCTTTGGCATCATCTTTGGCAAGGCGCAGCCTCTTCTTAGGTCTGATCGAAATAGTTGACATATGATTTTCATCCGGTTCCAGAGCATCATCAGATTGCCCAGAACTCCCACTACACTTTGAGTCTAATTGGGTATACATGTACCTGAGTATTTCTTGTTTCCAATAACCCTTAATTTGAGTTATATCAAAGGGTTTCACATCATCATTATCAAACTGGTGGATGCACACGAATGGTTCCAAGTGGGTTCGTCGGGCCTCATTCCGAAACTTTTCGTAGTGTTGTGGACTGAGGACGAAAGCCAATCCATCTATGCATTCAATACTCAGATCTTGAAGATAAAGAGAAAAGAAAACCTCTCTGTCACTAAAACTGTGAGGCAAAACAATACCAACCTCATCAATTTTGTGAAACCAGCGCACCACAACCATCTTGTTGCCTCTGGAATCCTCATACAGGTCTTCCAAGTAGGCAACTAGACGCTTGTTCTCTTCTGCCAGAACAAATACAAAATCATGAACCTGAAAACATTCAAAAACACCGGAAAAAATTCCCAGAGTCAGATTGAAAGACATGCATGGCTAACAAAAAAGGATAAATAAGAAAGGCAAACAAGAGAACAACACTCACGGATATCTGAAAACCATTCCTCTTATAGGCCTGATAGTGCTTTCTTCTTTTCCTACATGTCCATGGAAATCCTATCCATGAAAACTCCTTCGTACAATTCTGCATTTTCTGCAATTGAGTATCCTGAATTACACGAAAAAATAATCAGAAAACAACAGAAAACGAGATTAAAAGCAGGTAAACAACCACAAGTACCAACATAAATTAACAGAGGGGTCGGTTATATCAGAATATATTCAATACCTTCAAGGCTCCACTTTCAGATTCACAGCCATGTTTTCTCACCACAACCGCATCCCCAGAAGACGAATCTGAAGGATTTAATGCAAATACAACAAAATCAATTTCAATTACCAAAAGAAAATACAGTATAAAAGAACCAGTAGAACTAACCAAAGAAACCTTTCCGACGGTAGGATATTCAAACCATAGAATACAAAAGAGAATTAAAAGAAAATTCTACAGGGTAGAACAAATAAATAAATTAACCACGCTATTTCAGATCCAGGTCGAGGAAATCTCGCCCTGGTAACACCTTCCAGAACCTCAGAGATCCCAGAACCAAACCAATCCATACCAGACCGAAAAACCAATAATAAACCTAAAATCAAAGAACAAGAGAGAAATTAAAAAGAAAATATTTTTTTCTCTCAGTTCATAAAATCGAAAGAACACAGAAGAGTAGCTCACTCAAACCAGAGTCCTACATCAGAACCCCTAAATTTGTGAGAGACCCCAAAACCCAACCAAAAGCTACAAAAATTTGTTAAGAACACGAGCTTCTTTACCATCTTATTTCGCAAATGAAACGAAAACGAAAAACCGAAACTTTTTTTCAATTTCAATTAAAAAGGAGAAGGTGAAGAAGAATCAGAAGCGTGAAAAGGAGAGCGAACCTGAAACAACCGCGTCCAGCCAATCCACAACCTCTCTTCTCGATTTGAGCTTGACGTAAGGCCCCAACGACGGGTTTCGAATAGCGTAGCGATAGGACATGTGTCTTAGGGTTTTTTCCTTTCCGACGACGGCCAGATCCGCCGCACCGCCGCGTCGTTTCAGCAGGTAGTGAACCTCCCTCCTCCCCTTGTCGCTCGATACCAGCACCTCCTCCCAGCTCACGTACACGCTCTTCTCGCACGACGTCGTTCCGGCCCAAGACGCCACTCTCTCCATCCAAACGACACAACCCTCTGCGTTTCACCCTCACCCAAAACGCACACCTCAGAGAAAAAAAAACGAAGGCTGGCTCGGGAAAAATAACACAAAGGAAATAAAAATGAAGAGGGAAGAAGAAAAAGAAGAAGATGGGGGAAGAGAGAGAGGGTTTGAATTGCGATTTATAAAAACGTTGTTTGTCCGAGGGGTCTAGGGTTTCGAGATCTGAGAGATGGATCCGACGGTCGAGATTCGTTCTGACGCAGGAAAGGCGAAGGAAGTTACGCGGAAGTCCGTAGTTACGAAAATGCCCCTGAGAGTTTTGTTGAACTGTGGTTCTGCCATTGGTTTTATTTTTATTGTTTAATTTTAATTTAATGACATGTTGGAAAATGGAGGGAAGGGAAGAAAACTCGGTCTTTTTGTGTGCCAGCTGGAGGTGATACCAAAGTGAAAATGATGTTAATGGATGTGTTCTAGTATGGTTAGAATTTAAGGAAAAAAAAACAGTTTTTCGGTACCTTGTTCGAATTAAAAAATAAATTTTTTTTTTCTTGTTTAATTTCAATTTGAGTATGTGTACGTGTTCAGCCCAACAAAAATATTTAAGGATATGGTCATAAGGCTAATTTAACATTATTAACATAAAAATAGCTAAATAATATTAATAAAGATATTTATTAGCTCAATCATTGTATTATATGGTCAAATATAGTTTGATTATATGACAAATTGGTATCATTAATAACTTTTTATACCAAATGTCAACCTAATATATGGTTAACCTTGTTTTATAATACATTAATGTTATTATCTTATTAATTTATCCTATATGCAATAAGTTTTTATTATAATTATTGATATTCCTAATTTTATAACATATTTTATAAGGTTCAAAAATTTCATAAATAAACGATTTTTTTTATGAAGTAACACACGTTCTCTTGTACTTACTCATATACTTATAGATTCAAACCTATTTTTTGGTCCTCAGAAACATTTTGTGATTAAATCGATTAAAGTATTGTTAACACATATGGAAAGGTAGGTATGCAACATGTTTTATTTAGCTGATTTGCACTGAATTGTGAGTACAGTGCTGATTTGCGAATGGTTTTCGAATTTTGGAATTCTCTCGACTTGCAAGGAAAGTCAGGTCATCTCGTTAAATTTACGTGATCGTCCATGTGATTTAACTCATTACAAGTTAACTTTTATTTACTTTCGTTAATGAATAATAATAATAATACTATAATAATAATATAACAATAAAAATAATATAATTACAAATAAATTAAAAATTTCAAATTTCAAATAACAACTTCAATTTCATTTTAATATTCTTTCTTCTATCAAAAATTAAATTTACATTACATTTATCATGAAAAGCAAAATTATAATCATACAATTTTATCTATTAAAAATAAAAATTAAATAAATATTATCAATCAGATCATACATAAGTCTACATAAGCTTTCCATTCACATCCAATTAAATCACACTATCATAAACTTTCCATTCATCTTCACCTTGAAATTAACTTACATCAACCCAATTCCAGTCCCTCAAATTCACATGTCAATCCAAACACACCATAAGAGTCATCAAGTCACAGATATTACCACATGTCAAAAGGTGAGTTAACTTTAGTCATAAATTTTTAGGTTTAGTTAGTCAGATGATATCCACTTTTGTCCGGATGTGTCAGTTTGGTAGCCACTTTTAAAAACATGTCAATTATGTCCCAACTTTTGAAAAAATGCTTCAATTAGGTCCTCTTAAAAAAATATTAACGGCGTTAACAGCGTATCACGTGTCAATTTGTGATTTTTTATTTTAATATTTTATTTTTAAAAAAATATCTTGTGTCAGGTCCCTGATGTAACATGTGGCACTATTAGTGCCACATGCAAGGTATTGTCACTTGTCAATATCACTACCAAGTGTCATTATATTGATTTCAATTTAGTCCCCACATGTTTATTTATTTAAATTTAGTCACCACATATGTCTTTTTTATTCCATCTAGTTCCAATTTTTTTTTTCAAAATAAAACAATATTTTAAGAGAGACACTACTAGAAATTCTCATGTTACATGGGATTTTTCTTGCAAATTTGTTAAAAAGATTTGCATGAAAAGACACTTTTTTGCTATTTTTTTAGGAATCATAATTAGCAGGTAATTCCTTCGTAGATAATCATTTTCTACAAAATTATAAAATTTGCAAGTATTTCCTACAAATTTTGTTGTGAAAGTATTTTATACAAAATATTTTGCAAAAAAATTGGTAGCAATTTCTTGCAATTTTTTTTCACAACAAAATTTGTACGAAAAAAATTTAAAAACAAAATTGATAGGAAATATGAGTTTTTTTAGTAGTGAGAGACAAAGACATATTCATGGACTAAATTGAAACAAAGAGACGTATGTGGGGACTAAATTAAAACAAAAAATATATTTAAGGATTAAATTAAAATAAAGACAATAATATTTAGTAGTGATACTAACACGTGGAAGTACCTTGTCACGTGGTACTCTCAATGCCAGATATCATACCAGAGACTTGACTCATGACAATTTTTTTAAAATAAAAAAAAAATAAAAAAAAAACACATATTGACATATGGCACACCGTTAACATTGTTAATGATTTATTTTTTTATTTTGAAAATAATTTAATTGAAGCATTTTTTTCAAAAGTTAAAACATAATTAACACATTTTTTAAAAACATATATAAAATTTACATATTTGGACAAAAGTAAGTACCATTCGACCAATTAAGCCTAAATTTTTATATAACACTTGTAAATGGAGACCATCTTAATTTTATTTACGTAGAGTAGAGTTTTTATAAATTATAAATTTTTCCTTTGAAATATTTAGTATAAATATATACGCGTAGTTTTAATCTTGATGTATCTGATTCATTAAATTGGTTATTCATTGTCATTAATTATAATTTAATTAGTAATTATAAGTTTTAATTTTAAATATATAATCGTGAAGGGCATTCATTATTCAAAACTATTTTCAATTTATTTACATATTTTTACCTAAAATGTAATAAATGTTAGAAATTAATGATGAGATGTGTCCTTATTATATTTTTAATGGAGTTTTATATAATGAAGATGTACAAGATAATATTCAATTAATGTACATAAAAGTATGCAGTAAATTTATAATGTTCGGAAAGATAGAGACCAATAGTTAATATGGTAGATCCTTAAAAGGGAATAGTTTAGGATTTTTTTTTTCAAACAACTTTATTGAATTTGACTTCTGAGGTAGGAAGGCGAGAGTTTAATTATTTAGGTGACTCTATTTTGAGGAATATAGGCATCTATTAGTTAAGTGTATTTTAAGTTAAAAAAATATGTGGAGAAAGGAAAAAATTGAAATTGTATGTTGGTCTGAACAATATAATACTATAACTTGTTAATGTAACATTCTATTTAATAATATAAAAGTATTAAATAAAATATAATATAAGGAAAAAATAGGAGAGCAAAATATATGATTTATGTATTATAGTAATCCTAAAATATATATTGGAATAAAAGTAGTATATATATATATATATATATATATATATATATATATATATATATATATATATATATATATATATATACCCAAAAGGATAATAGAATAAAAATTTAAGAAGGTACAAAGCTTTTCAAAAAGTATGAACAAAACAAAATATACCACTCTTCCTACTAAACATCCATGTCACCATCTCCCTCCTAAGATGTTTCGAGATGTACATCTCCTTATACTCACACCATTAAGGTTGGTAGAAAATATTTAATTGAAATATTTGATTCTATAATTGATTTATTCATTCCTTAATTATAGCCTTTGGATTGATTTAATCATTCCTTAATTGGAGGATCTAGACTATATGTAATCTTTATTTATTGTATGTTTGCTATTTACCCATACATCGGAAAAACAATTATATCAATCTTTACATGGTACCAACCATACTTTGATCCTAAATTCATCATCATTCTTTTGAATTTTTTCATGGCCCATGATGCATCAACCTCTAATGGTGCTTTATCCTTCAACACCATGATTCATATGTTGAATATTTGCCCCACTCTTTAAACTTTATATTGTGCCATTGCTAACTGCTTCCCCTCCTTCAAGGACAAGCTTATCCTTATACGGTCATATTGATGGCTCTACTCATGCCTCTCATGTTATGTTAATCTTTGTCGATGGTTCTCCATCCTTTACTGTCAATCCAACATATACCTCATGGAAACAACAAGAGCAACAACTTGCTAGTCTCCTCATAGCTTCCCTCACTGAAGAAACCTTGTTGAAGTTCTCCATTATGTGACTTCTCAACAATTTGGACTACCCTTGAATCTCTCGTTGGTGGTGATTCTAAACAATGGGAGATCGTGATTCACAACCAACTTCTGCATCTCAAAAAGAACCTGTCATTCATGCGTGACTACTCCAAATCCTTTCGTGCCCTCTATGATCAACTCAGTCTTATGGGCTGACCTGTAAATGATCATGATAAATTGCACTTCTTCTTGCAAGGATTGTGTCCAAGTTTTACTAGCTTTGGCGCATCTCAATTGGCCATGTGCTCGTCCCCACCTTCAGAGATTTAGTATCTTTTGTGAAAAGCTTCAAATTTTTAGTATGCAACATGAGGGTAAGCTAATATGCAAATAATTATCATGTATCAATTGAATATGTTGCCACGTCATACCAATTAATTCAAAACAGTTATAAGCACACAATCCATAAGATAAAGACTCTTCTAGACTCAATCATCTGGATAAAATGCATTGATGTTGGACACCTTGGAAATTTTGCACTGGTGATGGAAAATCTTTCACTTGACAAGGTTAATCCTTTTACTATCATGAGAATTCCAAACTACTCTTTAGATAAGGACCTTCTACTACTCTCACCACTTAATTCATCCTCATCTATATGAGTATGAATAATTAGTGGAGTGTTAGGATCACTTCCATTGTGTCCCTACTCCAATGCGTACCCTAAGCAAACACATATAAAAAAGATTCCCTCCATGTATCCGAAATTCCCTATATCATTCACCATTTCATACCTTATTGTATTCTAAAAGCTCATATTGTCCACAAATGTTCAATATATTACAATAATCACCAAATCACATTTGATAAAATTCCACACAAGAAAAGATAAGATATATGATATTGCCCAACCACTAGTCCAAAGGTGCCTCTAGAAGGCTATCGCCCAACGCCAGTCAAAATGGCATCTAGGGCTCACCTAGCAAAACCACCACTAGAGCTCCCAGGATTAAATCCTCGATAAGGCACCCAATGGCAAGAAGTGACGCCCAACGACAATCCAAACAAAGAGCCACTAGATTAATGACATCAAGACAACAAACTCTCTGACTTTGGTGTCGCTCACTGAGGAGAACCATCACCAGCGACATCCATTCCAGAGAAGTGATAACGTTGTCGTTGATGTGATCAATTAATACTACTTATCTATAAAAACAATATTGATAAAATAGTAGCCAACAAAATAGGAAGGATAAAGTCAACCCTAAGTTGTTTCCCAACTAACACGAAATTGATTCCTAACAAATTAATTTTTATAAAAACTATAAAAAAGGGGTTAGTCAAATAAAATAATAAAATAATAAAATAATAAAAGAAGACTAAAATAAATAGATAAATAAATGATTAAATAACAAAATAATAAATCAAAAAATAAATAAAATTGCAAAAAGATAAAAATAATAATAAAGAAAATATGTTGATTCTACTACTTTTTCAAAATTAAATTCATCATTGGTTTTCTTAATATTATTGTTATTGATTTCTTTTTTAAGATTTCAAATTAATCAATGTAACTTATCAATTAATTTGTTGTCATCCCCACTTTTAACCAAAGTAACTTCTCAATCAAAAGAAAAAACTTTTTAGATTAATCTTAGTAAATTTAACTGAAGTAACTTCTCAATTAAATATTACTATGCCTAATCATGTATATTTTTTTACCTCTTATATCAAGTAAAAAACATACCAAAGTAACTTCTTGATTAAAATGTTCACCTTTAACCAAAGTAACTTCTCAATGATTGAAAAAAAATTATATGAAAGTTTTTAACTTTACTCAAAGTAACTTCTCAATTAAAATAAAAAACTCTTGGACTCATGATTGTTATGTTAGGTAGATTTAACACCATACTAACTTGCTACAATGTAAAAATCAATACTTTTACTTGATTAAGAGACAAAAGAAATAGATAAAGATAAATCACAACAAAAATGAAAAGAACAAACAAATTTATTTATCTAACCTCATAATCCAATTAAGAAATTATAGTAGAATCAACCCTAGAGGCCTAACACTCCATGGAATGTAGAAATAACATAAAAATAGAAGAAGAAAAAATTGAGGGTAAGACGTGAATAGGCCCCTCAAAAGGTTTATAAACTCCCTTTGTTTTTTCTCTTAGGTATATAAAACTTGAACTAGACTTTTGTGTTGATGAAATCTCCTTTCTGATACTGTAATATCTCTCAAATATCTTTAAAATAATCGCAAATATCATTTATCTTTCTAGTGGTTATGAATATCTAAAGGATTTGGAAATATTTGACCAGCTTTGAAAATATTTGAAAAACATTGTCGGTTGATAATTGTTGACATAATTAAGTAAATAAATTATTTAAAAATATTTGATAAATTATGAACAACTAATTTTTGCACTAATTTCCCAATTTAGCCCTTACAATCACGTAATATAAATTTGAAGAGAAATGCAAAGATGTCAATATTTGAATTTTAGCCCCTCTTATTTGACCCAACTTTGATGGTTCAAACTACAAGGAAACCTACTAGGAGTAGACTAAAGAAAAATAATACTAAATCCTCCAAAGTAAAAACTTTTAAAAATTAAAAGCCTTTTCTAAAATGCGAGAGAATTAACTAATGATAAATGCTTTAATGTATTGAGGAATTAACTTTTTTATTAGTATATGAAGTTCAAAGTATGGAATGATTTCCGTGAAGAAAATCATGAATTTTTTTAATATATAATGCGTTTTTATGTAATTTTATCATGTGTTTGGTATGGTCTTCCTTGTTTTTATTTCTTTTTTTTATTCTTTAATAAAATCTTCATTTAATGGTAGTGATGTCTAGCATGAAATCATTTGAAAATTATTTTGATTAATTTGAGTTCTCTTATTTCTAAATTATTTTGGTTAATTTTAATAATTATGTGTTGCATTTATATTTTTTAGGATAATTATTTATTTTACTTGCCTTTCTTCTTTTGTTATTTCTATTTATTTACCTAACCCTTTTAGTGTAGCTTTTATAAGAACTATTTTATTAAAAATCAATTTTGATATCATTGGGAGATGACTTGGTTTAAATTACCCATAGTAATAATTCTGGCTACTTTCTTATCAATACTGAAGGTTTTATAGATAGATAATATTAATTTGATAGCATCAACAATAACATTATCAAATTTAGCATTGTTGTTAGGAAACTATGGTTAAATTTTTTAACATTTTGGTTCTTATTTGATTTTTATTATTTTATCACTAAATTATTTTCTTTTAAATTTTGATTTTTCTTTTTTTGAAGTTTTGTTTGTGGAATTTTATTGGAAAAATCGTGAAACTAGTTTGAAAACACTCTGACTAAGGAAAAACAATGTTTTTAAGTCTTTTTCAAGTGACTAGACATGTCTTTCCTCATAATTTTCTTAATAACCTTTCAACTTATTTCTTTTTTTTTAAAGAAAAAAAACCTTTTACAAAACAAAATAATATAAAATTTACAAACCATATATTTCATATGGTTTTCAACAACAATAAATTAGCACACTTACAACTTCACATGTTAAAGGAAACTATCTATACATGAACTAAATGAACATCAAATGATTATAGCTAAGTAGAATAGTCACTTATAATGATTAATATATTTTCATATGTTCACCTATAAAAAAAAATAAAGAATCTTCAAGTAGTATATCATCAACATATCATACCAAAATAATCAAATATGTCACTTAAATGAGATAGTGTCACTTAAGCAACTTATCTTTCTTGAGTGATAACCTATCACTTGATAAAATGAGATAAATAGAAATGAGAATAATTTTAACATATTTTTTTCTTAAGTTACAAATTTGTTCTTAAAAGATAAAATAAGAAAAATGAAAATCGGAACAAAGTAAAACAAATTCAACAATTCACTTTTTTTTTTATTAATTCTATTTTTTTCTTATTTGAAATCTGAAAGAGCTTGTTTACATGAAAACTTGTATAATAACTAATTCAAACTAAGAATGACCGGTCTAACATTTCAAATCAACTTTACATAAATATATTAATTTCATTGTGAGTCCATCAAATTTCAAATTAATGAAAACTCAACGTTAATCCAAAGTAATGATATATTCCAACAAATCGAATTTAATATAAAAATGAATAAATTTAATTTAAGTAGCTAGCATTACTTCACAATTGTTTGTTTCTCGTATAGTAAGAAAACACGAACTAAAATCACTCCAAACTTCTACAAATATAATAGTACACTTTCAAATTAACAACAACAAAAAAACATTTATTAAAAGATGAACTAATTGAAAGTATAACATTTTTCAATTAAAATATTCTTTGACATACTCAAATAAAAACAAAAAATCACTACAACAAAAATTGTTTTAGATAACAACACAACATTGTGAGTTAAATAACAAAAATCGTAGGCTAAAGTTTAGACAACAATTTTTTAGGCGTAATTTAGGTGAGTGTAGTTGTAGATAATAGGTCACGGTTTTCAGTACAACAACAATTTTAAACTTGTTGTTTAAAATCCTTATAAAAGGAAACGATTTTGATGTATGTGTTTTTCAAATCTTCACATTTTCAACACTGTGAGTTCTTGGCGTTTTCAGTCTAAAATCAAAGGGAGAGAAGAAATTCATATTTTTGCGTTTTTTGAACTAAATTTTGCATTTTCAGTTAAAAAATGAGTGAGAGAATATTTATAATCTAAAAGCTTTAATTTTAATTTTTAGTGTATTTTAGACCATATTTTTATGGATTGACTCACACTTTTTACAAGCAATATTTATATAAATGTTGCTTAAGATAGTTAAGTCACGTCTAGAAAAATGTTGTCTTTAATGTGTTTAGACCACATATTTATACTCGTAGTCTCGTTTAGTGTTGTGTAAAATCATTTTCGTTGTAGTGAGAATTGTGATATTTTAGAGAAAAAAACTCTATATTAAATTTTAATATTAATAGAAACACTTTATTCTTAATCACCTTTTTAAAAGTGGGATCTATATAAAACATTATAAACAACTTCATGGAATAAAATGTTAGAAGAGAATTAGCGGGGGAATGAAGAAGAGATAAGAAAAAGAGGAAGAAGAAAGAAAAGGAGGGAAAATAATAAAAGAGAAAAAGTAACGATCAAAAAGAAAAAAAAAACTTGAAACAGATCTTACACCACCATAGTTAACCGTTAATTCCCAATTGGGAGTTTAATATTATTTAATTGCAGATCTAATTTATTTGTAACATATCAGCGTTGAAGTTACTGCCATTACCTACATTTCTGAACAAGAAGGATTAAATATAAATAAATAAAAACAAACACAGTGATCAAACGGAAATTAAACTAAATTAAAAAATAAATATAAAAATTTATAACTTTGGTGAATGGATTTTTTTTGTCTTTATCTTTATCTTTCTAAATTTTAAAAAATAATATGATAAAATAAATTAAAATATTATAAATTACACAAAATTTGCATATTTTAACAAAAATAAATTGATCGCCGTTTCAAATCTAAATAATAGAATTTTTTAAGACAGTAAGTTTCATTAGGTAATTTTTTAATGTTTTTGTATTTTATAAATTTAATGAAAATTATATCTAGAAATTAAAAAAATGAAATTATACTAAAAATTAATAGGTTAATTTTGAAAATAAGTTAGGCATTAAATGAAAAGTAAAAAAAATGATACATAGAATATGAGAAATATTTGTAATCCTGCTTTATTTATTTAATAATAGCGTTCTTTTGCATAATGCAATGAAAAAAAAACCTAACTTAATTTAAAAATATTTGAAGAGTTACTTTATTATAATCAACTAAAGATAATCATCAAACACTTTATACATTAATGTTAAGTGTTACATAACTACTTCATATTAAAATAGTTATTTTCTAAATACTTTTTCAAACGGAAAATTAGAACAGTTAATATTAACTATTTAATAAGTTAAATTCAACTCATCCGTAAACTAGTGTGAAATATAAAAAAAAAATTATATATGATAACATACATGTTTTAATATGAAAGTCATGAAACTTATATTTTGATAATAATAAATAATAACATATTTTACTAGTTCAATAAAGTTGTTTAGTGTAAAATAGGTATTAAATAAAGTATAACATAATGCACTAACTCACCCTACAAAATCGGCTTGTAAGGTGATATTTGTATCACTTATATATATA